>WOR8_10000009_pt1 | contig 279190 bp, 237 predicted proteins | sample DeeMarSeWOR38_10_FD_19890 | JGI IMG/M metagenome (IMG submission 19890)
TTATGCATATTCTCCGACAAGTATCGTCGCCATTTTTTATTGCCCGGCTGGTGGGAAAACAATCCCAGCATATGCCGCAGTATGTGCGCCGGATAAATATCCCGTTTCAGGCAATCCCCAATATAGGGTATCATCGCTTCAATAATCTGCCGGCGAGATTTGGGAGGTGTTTTATCACCATAAAAAAGTGAGTCTGCCACCGAAAAAATATAGGGATTCTCATAAGCGGCCCGACCCACCATCACCCCGTCCACATGTTCGAGGTGCTCTCTGGCCTGATCCATGGTTTTTACTTCTCCATTCAATTCAATAATCAGATGCGGAAAATCCTTTTTCAATTGATAGACATCCTGGTAGCGAATCGGTGGAATTTTGCGGTTATCTTTGGGGCTTAGTCCTTTTAAAATGGCAATCCGGGCATGCACAATAAAGCGGTCACAACCGGATTCAGAGACAATCCCGATAAAATCTGCCAACGCTTCGTAGCTATCCAGATTGTCGATCCCGATACGGTGTTTCACGGTTACCGGAATAGAACAGGCATCCCGCATGGCTTTCACGCAATCGGCAACCAGATTTGGCTCGGCCATCAAACAGGCTCCGAAATTTCCCCTTTGCACCCGCTCACTCGGGCAGCCAACATTGAGGTCAATTTCATCGTAGCCCCATTCTTCGATGATTTTAGCACACTCCGACAGCTGTCCCGGTTCATCTCCTCCGATCTGCAGAGCAAGCGGTTTTTCAATCTCGGAAAAGGGAAGTATTTTTTCTTTTTTGCCATAAATGATTGCCCCGCTGGTAATCATCTCGGTATAAAGCAGCGTGTGTCGGGTAATCTGCCGCATAAAATAGCGGTAATGCCGGTCGGTCCACTGCATCATGGGTGCAATACTGAGCGGCCAAATTCTACCACGGAAATTATTATTTAAGGTCAAATCATTCATCCCTGGAGAATTTAGTAACCACCTGTTGAACAGACAAACAACATTTTTTATCATTGAATATTGCTTCGCAATAGAATAAAATACCGTTAATCATTAAAAACAGATAAAAAATTGTCATCATGAAAAATTTGGAGATTCGAGAGATAACCGCTGACGATAAAGTCTGGATTGACCGTTTCATCATCCGGGAATGGGGTTCATCCATCCTGGTCAGTCGGGGCAAAGTTTACAAGGCCACCGATTTACCCGGCTTTATTGCTATCCTGAATGACACGAAGATTGGACTGGTTACCTATCACATTGAAAACAACGAGTGTGAAATCGTTACCTTAAACAGTACTGTTGAAAATATTGGCGTTGGAACCGGATTAATTGACGCGGCAAAAGAGATCGCCGAAAAAGCTGGCTGCAAACGGCTGTGGCTTTTAACCACCAATGACAACACTTTCGCCTTGCGCTTTTATCAGAAGAAAGGATTTAGGCTTTACGCGGTTTATCCAAACGCCATTGAGAAATCACGGGAGCTGAAACAACAAATTCCTTATATTGGTTTGGACGGCATACCGATCAGAGACGAAATAGAATTAGAGATGATTTTGGGTGAGTAAAATAATCAGGATTTATTTGATATTCAGGATTTTATACTCCCAGTTGACCGTTAAGATTGCTTCGTCCGCTGAGGCAGACTCGCAAAAACCAAACAGTAGTTATCATCACAAATTACGGTCTCTCTACGAGGACGTGTACCATTGAGGGGCATTGTTCGCCTCATTTAGGGTTCCCGATGATTCTTCTCAAAATCATCAGAAATAACCGTTTAATCATTCAATTAATTTCAAACAGAATTAGTAGGCAACTTCGATGAAATTTGAAGGGATAGAAAAACTTTCAGAAAAGCAAGTATTACAACTGCATCAGCTGTACCAGAAGGAGGGGTGGACAAAGGGGCGGGCGCTGGGTGATGTGCGGAAAATGCTGAACCACACAGACTACATCTTTGCCTTTCAGGAAAAAGAATTAAAATCCCTGCCAGCATTTGCCCGGGTGATTACCGATTGGGTATTCAATGCCTTGATTCTGGATGTAATCGTTGCTCCAGCATACCGTAATCGTGGATTGGGAACCCAATTGATGGAGCTGATAATCCAGCACCCGCAATTAAGGCAGGTAAAACATTTCGAATTGCTCTGCCTACCGGAACTAATCCCATTTTACACTAGATTGGGTTTTTCGACCGATATGGGAGGAGCCGTCTCCATGCGAAGAAAAAATTTAAAATCATGAGAAAATGATCATCCTCAGAATTATCCCCTCAATAATTTCAGCTCTCGTTTTATCAGCCCATTTTTTAAGGGATGGAGAATTTTTGTCTGTATTGTTAACAATTTTAGCTCCCTTTCTGTTTTGGATAAAAGAACGCTGGAGCTTAAACACTCTAAGGTTGCTTATTTTTCTGGGGGGAATAATCTGGCTTTGGACCACCATCGAACTCGTCCTTAATCAAATCGCCAACGAAGCACCTTGGTTTCGAATGGCCATCATCCTTGTTCTTATAACAATATTTACATTTTTTTCGGGATACCTGCTTAATTCCCCGGTCGTGAAAAAGACTTATTTTCCACCAAAGACAAAGCGTCCACGATAAATGCATCACTTTTTTTCAGAAAAATTATGGCCCTTTTTCAATTGATTTTATTTAATACCAAAATTTTTAGATAGAATAGCCGCTCAATCAGATACGATCACACCCTGGCCTTATTAACGATACTACCTTTTTATACAATTACCAGATATCCGACTATTCAACAACATCAATTAATAATTTCTAATTCCTTGATAGTCTTTTCTTCATTCTCTAAATTCTTATCATACCTTCAAAAATAACGAGGATATCTTTTTATTTTATGTAAAATTTGTCGGGGAGGGGATCTATTCTTTACCGCAATGATTTCACAAACCGAATTGCCATTTGTGCTTCTGAGCGATATAAAATCATCTCCCCATAAATTTTTTTGAGGAGTCACTATTTTTTAATTATTGCGTAACAATAAAAGCCGTAATTTTTTCTGCAAAATAGTGGAGGAGAGTTTATGGAAGCCTGGTTAAAACCACATATCATCTGGTTTGCAATCGGTATCATTTTAATTGTATTGGAATTTCAAATCCCGGGAGTTATTACCATTTTCTTCGGAATCGGTGCCTGGATTGTTGCTATACTCTGTCTTTTCCTGCCACTCTCAATCAATTTACAACTGATCATATTCCTGTTATCCTCTCTTGTGTTGCTCGCTCTTCTAAGAAGATTTCTAAAAACTTTCCTCGACGAACGATTTGATACCAGTGGCGTGGGCGAGGAGGAGATGGATGAATTTATAGGTCAAAAGGCTGTGGTAGTTGAAGATATAACACCTGACAAAAAAGGAAAGGTGGAATTTCACGGCACCAATTGGGCAGCGGAGGCATATGAAACTATTCCCAAAGGGGCAACGGTGGAAATCATTAACAAAAAAAATATTACATTAATTGTAAACAAAATATAAGGGAGGTGTTGAATGGAACCCGGAACCGCCATTCTCATCGGAATTATTATTTTAGCCTTAATTGTCTTTGTAAAGACAATCCGTATCGTGCCACAAAGGAGCGCTTTCATTATCGAGCGTTTGGGTAAGTATAGTGGAACGCTCGAAGCCGGCTTACATATATTAGTACCTTTCATTGATAAGGTTTCTTACAAGCATACTCTCAAGGAGCAGGCACTGGATGTTCCTCCGCAGACCTGCATTACCAACGATAACATTGCGGTGGAAGTGGATGGAATTCTCTACTTGCAGGTTATCGATCCGCAAAAAGCATCATATGGAATCAATGACTATAAATTTGCTTCCTCACAACTGGCGCAAACCACCATGCGCAGTGTAATCGGAAAGCTAGAGCTCGATAAAACCTTCGAAGCCCGTGAAGCCATCAACAGTGAAATTGTAGATGCTGTGGATAAGGCATCCGATCCCTGGGGAGTAAAGGTTACCCGTTACGAAGTGAAAAACATTGTGCCGCCTCAAAGCATCAAAGAGGCTATGGAAAAACAGATGAAGGCTGTAAGAGAAAAGAGAGCTACAATTGCCGAATCCGAGGGTGACAAACAGGCAAAAATTAACCGCGCCGAAGGTGATAAGCAGGAATTAATTTCAAGATCGGAAGGTGAGAAACAAAAAAGGATAAACGAGTCTGAAGGACGAGCAGCTGAAATTGAAAGGGTTGCCTCTGCAACGGCGAAAGGTATCCGAGAAATTGCCACGGCAATTAACGAAAAGGGCGGCATCGATGCGGTAAATTTGAGAGTGGCCGAACAATACATTCAGGAATTCGGCAATCTTGCCAAAACCAATAACTCGATCATTATTCCGTCAAACCTTTCCGATATTGCCGGTATGATTGCCACAGCTATGACGGTAATTAAGGATAGCAAAAAATCTGATGGTCACCCCAAAGATATTCTCAAATGATACTTCAGAGGTTTTCAGGTTGTAATTGATTTATGAAATTTTTATGACCAGATCTCATCTTAAAATGGGATCTGCTTCCTATTTCAATAATTATTGTTTTAATAAAGCAGACAAGTTTACATTGAGAAAATACCACCATATTGGAATTCCAACTGCGATAGTCCACGAAAACGAAACCTACTTACCCAAATTTAAAATGTATGTTTCCGGATACGATAGCAGTCCCTACGGTGTGGAGTGGATGCGCTTTGAGCCGCATTCTCCTCTCCCTGAACTGGTTAAAACAGTTCCACATGTGGCATTTGAGGTAGATGATCTCCAGGCTGAAATCGAAGGGAAAGAAGTCATAATCCCGCCCAACAGATCCTCCAAGGGATTGACTGTAGCATTTATTGTTGATAGTGGTGCCCCGGTTGAATTCCTGCAATTTGATGATCTAATTTAAGCCCTGCATTTATTGCCAGGGAATTAATTTTATATTGTCCACCGCCAGGTTGGTTACTTATCTTCTCTCTTTCATCAACACAGTATTGAGGTATCCATGACTGAACAAGAATTCTACCAATTCATTTCAAACGAATTAAAACTACGAGCTATTCAGATAGCCCATACAGTTGAACTTTTGGACGAAGGCAATACCGTTCCCTTTATTGCCCGTTACCGTAAAGAAGCCACCGGCAGCCTGGATGAGGAGCAAATTCGTTCCGTTGAGGATAGAATAAGGTATTTGCGTGCCCTGGAAGAACGTAAAGCCACTATCCTACATTCCATAGATGAGCAGGGCAAACTGACACCGGAACTGGAAGCAAAAATAAAGGCAACCCTCAAATTGCAGGAACTGGAAGATCTTTACCTGCCCTACAAGCCCAAAAAGCGAACCCGAGCAACTATAGCACGAGGAAGAGGATTGGAGCCGCTGGCCGAGCTCATACTGAAACAAGAAATCGAGAGCGGTGCCGTTGAAGATCACGCCAAACAATACATCAACCCGGAAAATGAAATAAACACTGTCGAGGAAGCACTAGCCGGAGCACGTGATATTATCGCTGAAATCATCTCCGACGATGCTGAGGTCAGAAAGAAAATTCGTGAATTCATGCGTCAATCCGGAACCATAATTTCAAAGGCAAAAAAAACGGATGAGAAAAGCGACTTTGAAATGTATCACGATTATTCCGAAGCCGTCAAAAGCATTGTGCCCCACCGGATTTTAGCCATCAACCGTGGTGAAAGAGAGAAGGTATTGCGGGTATCTATCGAAGTTGAAGAAGAAAAATCTGTGAATATCATACATAAATTATACATCAAAAATCCAAATTCAATTTTCATCGGAGAACTGGAGGGCGCTATTACAGATTCTTTCAAGAGATTAATTTTCCCTTCCATCGAACGAGAAATCCGTGCCGAACTGACTGATGCGGCAGATGAACACGCCATCAAGGTATTTGCCCAGAATTTGAAGAATCTGTTGCTCCAAGCGCCGGTGAAAGGAAAAATTATTATGGGAATCGATCCCGGTTATCGAACCGGTTGTAAAGTGGCAGTAATTGACAAGACCGGAAAGTATCTGGAAGGAGATACCGTTTATCCTCATCCGCCTCAAAACCAAATATTTGAATCGAAAACCATTTTAAGGAATTTGATTGAGAAGTACAAAGTGGATGTGGTTGCAATCGGTAATGGCACCGCATCCCGCGAAACAGAGTCGATGGTTGCCGAACTGATTAAGGAAATAAAACGAGCAGCACAAAGCGAAGTAGTTTACATCATTGTTAACGAGGCAGGTGCATCGGTTTACTCGGCATCCAAGGTTGCAAAGGAGGAATTTCCGGGTTTGGAAGCGAGCATGAGGGGAAACATTTCCATTGCCAGGCGTCTCCTGGATCCTCTGGCAGAACTGGTAAAAATAGATCCAAAACATATCGGTGTAGGGCTTTATCAACACGATACGAATCAGAAAAAACTCGAAGAGGCCCTGGCAACGGTGGTGGAATCGGCAGTTAATATGGTGGGAGTAGATTTGAATACCGCCTCAGCGAGTTTATTACAAAATATCTCCGGTTTAAATTCCAGCGCTGCTAATAATATTGTCAAATATCGCGACGAGCACGGCGAATTTCATAATCGAGGTCAGCTTCAGCAAGTAAAAGGAATTGGTGAAATGGCTTTTCAGCAGGCAGCCGGATTTTTGCGAATTGCAGATGGTGAAAATCCTCTCGATAATACCGGAATTCATCCTGAATCCTATGAAGCTACCCAAAAATTGCTGGAAATTTTTCATGCGCAACAGGATCCTCAAAAATGGCGAACATTGAGGTATGAATTAAAAAAACAAAGTGTGAATCTGAAAGATTTGGCTAAAAAGATTGGTGTAGGAGAACCTACTCTGAAGGATATCCTTAGCAATCTTGAGAAACCCGGTAGAGACCCACGAGACGAGATGCCAAAACCCATTTTTAAAAGTGACGTTCTCAAACTGGAAGATCTTCGCGAAGGGATGGTTCTCAAAGGTACTGTTCGGAATGTGGTCGATTTTGGAGCTTTTGTCGATATCGGTGTAAAGCGGGATGGATTGGTGCACGTTAGTCAAATGGCCTATAAATATATCAAAAACCCTCATGAGTTCGTTTCGGTTGGTGATGTGGTTTCGGTAAAGGTAATCGGTGTGGACATTGAACGAGGCCGTATCAATCTTTCAATGAAAGTGTAATGGATTAAATTGAATCAAGAATGATAAGTGCGGGATATGAAAATCTAAGTCCCGCTCATACCTTGAAATAAATAAATATTCGGTTTAAAACCAGATACGTGAAAGTGTTTCTCCCCACCCGGCCAATCCGAACTGTTCCTATGATTTTTACCAAAAAAAGCTTAAATTCCCGACATAATTCTTCCGTTTTATTTTTGGATTTTATGAATGGATGTTTTAAAAGTAAAATATGGCAAAGAAATTCTCACCATCGTGAACCAGGCGGCAGCGAAATTTGGTGTGGAGATTTATGCAGTGGGCGGGTTTGTGCGCGATTTATATCTTGGAACCGAAGGTACCGATATCGATTTTGTTGTAGTAGGAGATGCCATATCATTTGCAAAATCTTTTAATGAAATCCATAGTGCTGGTACCGCAGTTATATATCCGCGATTTGGCACTGCAATGGTAAACTTTAAAAATTATAAACTGGAATTTGTCACTGCCAGAACCGAACACTATCAAGAAAACTCCCGAAAACCATTTGTAGAAAAAGGTGATCTCAAATCCGATCTCTCAAGGCGCGATTTTACTATAAATTGCCTGGCGATGAACATCGATCCAAAAAGTTTTGGCAATCTGATTGATATTTTTAACGGTGTTGATGATATTAACAATAAAATCATTCGAACACCGCTTGATCCAACTGTCACATTTAATGACGATCCATTGAGAATACTCAGGGCAGTGCGATTTGCCACACAATTGAAATTTGAAATTCACGAACAAACTCTTGCTGCTATTATTGAAACCAATGAACGACTGAATATAATTTCTCAGGAACGAATTACAGCTGAATTTAACAAAATATTACTAGCGGAAAAGCCTTCCAGTGGAATTGACCTTTTAAAGAAAACAGGTGTTTTGAAAATTATTTTCCCGGAATTAGATCTTCTTGAAGGTATCGATCAACGGCAGGATTTTCATCACAAGGATGTTTTTTATCACACCTTGCAGGTAGTGGACAACATCGCCGAAAGAACAGATAAAATGGAATTACGCTTAACAGCTCTTTTGCACGATATTGCAAAACCACAGACAAAACGATTTATTGAAGGGATCGGCTGGACTTTTCATGGGCACGAAGAGGTGGGCGCCTGCATGGCGGAAAGGATTTGCCGGCGGATGCGATACCCGTTAAACACAATCAAATACGTCAAAAAGCTGGTTCGTTTGCATCTTCGCCCTATACAACTGGTGGATGAAAATGTTACTGATAGTGCCCTCCGACGTCTCGCCTACGAATCGGGAGATGTTCTTGACGACTTACTGTCCCTCTGCCGTGCAGATATCACTTCAAAAAATCCGGAAAAAGTTCGTCTCTACCTGCAAAATTTTGACCGGGTCGAAAAGAGAATTAAAGAAGTTGAAGAAAAAGATAAGCTGCGGGCATTTCAACCTGTTCTGACCGGGAATGATATCATGAAAATTCTTAACATTCCTCCCGGTCCACAGGTTGGAGAGTTAAAAAGAAATATAGTTGACGCCATTCTGGATGGAAAAATCTCAAACGAATACGAAGCATGCTATAACTATTTGATGGAAATAAAAAAAAAGAGTATTTCCGGTCTAGAATAATAACTAAGAGAAATGAAAATTATTACCCTTGCAACAATACTTAATCGTGAATCGTCCATTTTTAAAGAATTATAAAAGGAGGAGATTATGTCAGATCCAAAAGAGTTAGATGACCAGAATGATAAGGATAAAAATAATGAGGAAGAAATTGATGATATTCTGAATCAATTGTCTGAAAAAAAGGAGGGCAAATCAGAATCCAAAGAACCTCCAAAAGTCGATGAATCAAAGAAGAGCGAAACACCTAAGGAGCATCCCAAAGAAACCGAGGATATTGGCAGCTTAATCGAAGAGCAAGTTGTTGAACAATCTGTGCCGGGTTCCGAGGCGGTACTTGAAGATATGGGTGTGATCCAACGAATAGCCGGGGTTTTTCTTCAACCACAAAAGGTGTTTGAATACCTGCGATTGAAACCGGATTTCCTCGTACCGATCATTCTTGTCGCTATTATTGGCATTATCACCAGTTATTTTATCTACGATATAGCCATTGATGAAACCATAACCAACATCGAGCAGAATGAAAATATTCCTGATGAAAGAAGGGACATAATCCTCGACAGTGTAGCAGAGCGCAGAACCGGAATGTGGCGGTACCTGTCTATTTATCTCTTCCCGGTTGTTGGAACACTGGTTATTTTTTCAATCGTCTCGCTGGTGTATTGGCTTATGGGCAACGTTATATTGGGCGGCAAAGCAAGTTTCAAGCAAATATTCTCTGCCTTTGGGTATTCTTATCTCATTTTGGCTATTGCAGGTACAATTGTCAAAGTGCCACTGATGATAAGTAAAGAAACTATCAAAATTCATACAAGTCTTGCAGCGTTTATGCCCCGGGATGCCTCTCAATCAGCGCTTTTTAGATTTCTGGATGGTTTCGACATCTTTACCATCTGGATGCTCATCGTTTTTGGAATCGGATTTGCGGTCATTTACCGCTTCTCTAAACAGAAAGGCATGATTGGCGTATTTGTACCATGGCTTCTCTATGTCCTTATTTTTAACGTGGCGTTGGGTTCATTTTTCAGCCAATTTACCGGGCAATAAAAAAAAGACTGTATCATTTTTATTATAATTACGTCTAAACATCCAGCTTATGAAGTAGAATAACGTTTTTGCTTGAATACGTTTTTGCGGATCGTGACTACGTTGCGTTTTTTGTTATATGGGTGCAATCCAAGCGGTTCACACTCTTTCGAAAACAACTCAGGAGGTTTGCATGAAATTCTTGAAATTCTTTCTTATTGTAACTGTATTACTACCAATCTCTTCTTATTCACAGAATATTCCTACCGTATTAAGTCTGGATGAATGTATTCAAATTGCACTTAAAAATAATCCACAATTGAAAATTTCAAGAAATCAGCTTGGTATTGCTGAACAAGAGCAAAAAAAATCTTACAGCAATATCCTTCCCAGCGTTGATGTGGCAGCCAGATACAGCCGATTTTATCAAGCACCGACAATTTATGCTGGCGGCACTCAATTACCGGAAGATCAGAAAATTCCTTCATCAGATGGGAACAATTATTCCACAAGTTTAGATATATTCCAAAACATCTTTGATGGAGGATATTGGTGGAATAATATAAGTAAAACAAAAAGGGACCGCGCAGCTCAAGAATATTCATTTTTTGTAGAAAAACAGAGAACCATCGTGAGTGTTCAACAGGCATACATTACCCTTGTTAAAGATTTAAAACTTCTGGATGTAAATCGGCAGGCCGTACAAAGAAGCGAGGAACAATTGCAAAGAACTCAAACTCAATATGAATTAGGTGCTGTGGCAAAAGTGGATGTTTTTCAGGCACGAACCAATCTTGGGAATGATAAAATTGCCTTATTAACTCAGGAAAATGCGGTTTTGAGCTCACGGCAAAATTTAAACATGGTGATGGGTCGTGATCCACAGGAAACCATTGAAATAAAAACCGATATTGAAGTCACCTTCGATGTTCCAAGTTTGGACTCTCTATTTCAAGTTGCCCTTCAAAACAATCCCAGTCTAAAACAATACGAAGAGAGTTACCAGAGTGCAAGATTAGGAACAAAACTAGCAACCAGTAACTACTGGCCCCGTCTGGGCGCCTTTTTCAGTTATTCACGGAGAACACCGGAATTTGAAACTGCTTTATTTAAGAATTTTGATGAAAATTATAGTTGGTTTGCAGGAATCAATATCAGCTGGAATATATTTAGAGGGTTTAGCGATTATCGAAACCGACAGCAGGCAAAATTAAATGAAAAAATTGCTCTGGAAACTTCTGTGGATAACCGACGGACAGTTATGTCGCAGGTAAAAGGTTTATCAGATAACTTGGAATCCTATATTGAAATCATTAAGATTAATGAACAAAATTTGGAATCTTCCCGGGAACAATATCGACTGGCAGAGGAGCGCTACCGGGTTGGCTCGGGAACACAATTGGAAGTAAGAGAAGCACAGGTAAATCTGACCAGAGCAGAAGAAATTTTGGTTGGCGCAGAAAATAATGCAATCATAACTTATGCACAACTGCTCGAAGCAATAGGCGCTCTGGTCGATGCATACTAAGTGAGGTGAATTGAATGAAAAAGAAGATTATTATTGCCTCAATTATAATAATAGTCATAGCTGTTTTTGTCATTGTAAATGTTACCTCCAAGGATGAGGGAGTTGAGGTTCAAACAGAGGAGGTTTTTAGGGCTGATATAACCCAAACTGTAACGGGTAATGGTAAAATTTTTCCTGAAACTGAAGTGAAAATAAGTGCTCGTGTACCAGGCAAAATTACCATGATAGGTGTAGAGGAAGGCGATTCCGTACGGGCCGGACAAGTATTGGTAAGACTCGAGCGGGAACAATATGCCTCAGGATTAGACCGGGCAAATTCCGCCTTGCTTGAGGCGCAAGCAAATTTGACATTGGCAGAAAATGACTTGAAACGGGCAAAAGAATTATTCGATAGAAATTTGACATCCGATGCAGCCATGGATATGGCACAAGCAAAATATGATCAGGCTTTGAGTTTGCTTCAGCAAAGACAAGCTTCTGTAGACGAGGCGAAGGATGCACTGGCTTGGACGGTTCTTTCAACCCCGTTAAGTGGCGTTGTTATCAAAAAGAACAAGGAATTGGGAGAGATGGCTTTAGGTTCGCAATTTCAGGAAGATGTTATTTTAGTGGTTGCCGACCTTTCAGTAATGGAAGCGAGGGTCGAAGTAAACGAAAATGATATTGTCAATGTAAACCTCGGTGACAGTGCCGAAGTTGAAATCGATGCTTTTCCGGATACTACTTTCACGGGGAGAGTTACAGAGATTTCAAATTCCGCTGAAACGGAAGGATTAGGAACAATGGAAGAAGTTACCAACTTCGAGGTGAAAATCCGGCTGCTTGATTTATTACCCTCTTTCCGACCTGGCATGTCTGCAACTTCAGATATAGCCACTGAAACAAAAAAGGATGTCTTGAATGTACCCATTCAGAGTATTACTGTGCGGGAAAGAAAAACATTAAAGAAAAAAGAAGGGTTGGAAGAACAGGAAGCTCCCGAGAAAGAGGAAACGGAATATAATCCCAAGAAAAGGAAGAAATCGAAAAAACAAGAAGACGATTTAATAGAGGTAGTATTTGTTGTTAATGAGGGTATTGCCAATATGCGCCCTGTGCAAATCGGAATAAGCGATGATAATTATTACCATGCTACTGCCGGGCTTGTGGAGGGCGAAGAAGTCGTTACCGGGCCTTATCGCGTCTTAAGCCGGACCCTAAAAGAAGGACAGAAAGTAAAAGTAACTGAAGAAAGAAAACAAAAATAGATATTAATTAAAACAGACTAATTTTTCAATACTTAAACTCTCAAGAGATATAAAATGTCTAATCTACCCTTAATTCGATTTGAAGACCTAAAAAAAACATATGTTCTTGGGATTACCAAAGTTCATGCACTTCGAGGGATAAACCTCGAGATAGAAAAAAACGAATACGTGGCCATCATGGGTCCATCCGGTTCGGGTAAATCAACGTTAATGAACCTGATTGGATGCCTGGATGTACCAAGCTCAGGAAATTATTTTTTGAACGACCAGGATGTTAGCAAAATGACCGAGACACAATTAGCCCATGTGCGAAATAAAGAAATCGGTTTTGTATTTCAAACTTTTAATCTTCTGCCCCGAGCAAATGCCCTGCATAATGTTGAATTACCATTGATATACAATGGAACCCCGGCATCAAAGCGCAAAGAATTGGCGATTGCTGCCCTGGAAAAAGTAGGCTTAGCGGACCGAATGAAACACAAACCCAATGAACTCTCCGGTGGCCAAAGGCAGAGGGTCGCAATTGCAAGAGCACTTGTCAATAATCCATCGATAATCCTAGCGGATGAGCCAACAGGTAATCTCGATACTACTACCGGTGCAGAGATAATGGAAATTTTTGACAATCTTCATGCACAAGGAAATAACATAATTATAGTAACTCACGAAGATTTTATCGCTGCCCATACCAATCGAAGTGTTCATCTAAAGGATGGATTAATCGAATATGAAGAGACGAAAAAAACGGTTGAGGAAAACCAATGATGTTTTTTTGGGTCCAAATGGGGGAATACCTCAATTTTGCCTGGGAAGCATTGAAGGCAAATAAAGTTCGATCCTTTCTGACAACGTTGGGAATATTAATCGGTGTTGCAACAATTATTCTCATCTTTACCCTTATTCAGAGTATAAATACCTATGTTGAAGGTGAATTTTCCGATATTGGCGCAACCTCCGTATATGTGAGTAAATTCCCCTGGGTCATCACTGATAATTATTTTGAACTGCGGAATCGACCGCCCGTCACTATCAAAGAGTATGATGCGCTTGCTGAACTCTCCACATATGCAAAATGGGTTTCTCCAAACATACAGTCCATGCGGACAGTTGAATATAAAAACAACTCACTCGAAAGAGTCTTGACTGTTGGTTGCAATGATCAATACCCGGAAACAAATAATGTGGCAACCGAATATGGAAGGTGGTTTACCACAGTTGAGTCCAATAACGCCCGTTATATCTGCATTATTGGTTACACTGTCCGGGAAGAGCTTTTTGATAAAGAAGATCCGCTTGGAAAACGCATAAAGATTAACGGATATCCTTATAAAGTGATTGGGGTAATGGAAAAGAAGGGCAGCTTTTTTGGTTTTAATATGGATAACCAGGTTATTCTACCCTATACCGCCTTTCGCGGCTACTCACTACATAGACGTGGGCTTACAGTGGCCATGAAGGTGGATGACGCTACTTACCTTGATGATATGAAGGAAGAAGCAAGAGGGATCTTGAGAAAAGTGAGAAAACTGTCTCCGAAAGAAGAGGATAACTTTGCCATTAATCAGCAGGATATGCTCACTAACTTTTATAATCAGATTACCGGTACCTCTTATCTGGTAATACTCATTGTTGCAGCTATCTCTCTGCTAGTAGGCGGTATCGGAATTATGAACATTATGCTGGTTTCTGTTACCGAACGAACAAAGGAAATCGGTATTCGGAAGGCCGTTGGCGCTACGCGCTCACAAATTATGCTTCAATTTATATGGGAAGCAATTGCCATCAGCATGCTGGGCGGAGTTTTAGGAATGATTTTGGGTGTAGTTCTCTCACAAATTCCCCTAAATCTCATGAATCTTGATGCGTCAGTCTCGTTTACAACAGTTTTCATCGGTTTTGGATTTACTACTCTTGTGGGGGTTATTTCAGGAAGCTATCCGGCGATGAAAGCATCCAAACTTGATCCTATTGAAGCATTGCGATATGAATAACAAAATTTAATTGTGATTTTGAAATGTTTTTTATTGAATTACTAAAGACTGCATTAAGCCAACTCCTCGCCAACCGGATGCGCTCTGTCTTGACGACTTTAGGAATAGTGATTGGTATTGGTACGGTTATTTTAATTGTATCAGTGCTTGAAGGATTTCGGGCATCCATTGAAGAGGATTTGAAAGGATTAGGGTCAAATGTATTTCAAGCCCAAAGATATGATATAAATGCAGGCATACAGGCCGGACATCAAAGACGAAAACCAAGAAAAATTCTGAAAAAAGAACTTGCCGGTGCGATTCGGGAACGGTGTCCTTCGGTTCTCTATGTGGGACCGGAAAATTGGGAATTTGGACAAATAGTCACTTACAAAGGTGAAAAAACGAATCCAAACATAATTCTGGCCGGAGCAACCCCCGAATTTGTAATCAACAACGGATATTCAATATTTGCAGGCCGTTTTATCAGCGAACAAGATGTGAGAAGTCACTCAAAAGTAGCAGTATTAGGCATGAGAATCGTCGACAAACTTTTTTTCAGCGAAGACCCTATTGATAAAATAGTGAAAATAAGCGGAAAAAAGTTTAGAGTTATTGGCGTATTTGAAGAACAGGGAACCCGGACTTTTGGAGATACCCGCGACAATGACGTTGCCATACCACTAACCACCTGGGAAGATATATTCGGAAGACATGAATCTGTAAATCTAACCATTATGGCAAAAAGTTCGGAGGTTTTTTACAAAGCACAAGAGGAAGTGATTGGTGTATTGCGGAAAGAGCGAAAAGTCCCACCAGGAGACGAAAACGATTTCGCAATTTTTTCGAATGAAACACTTATCGATTCTTTTAACAATACAGCTGTCAAGATTCAATTGGGTGGCATCGCGTTGGGAATTATTTCTTTGCTGGTTGGTGGGATCGGTGTTATGAACATAATGCTTGTTTCCGTCACGGAACGCACCCGGGAAATCGGAATACGCAAGGCCACCGGTGCACGAAAAATCGATATATTAAAGCAATTTTTATTTGAAGCAATTACCCTCTGTATTTTAGGAGGACTGGTTGGTTTTGGGGTTGGGGTGGGACTAGCCGGTCTAATAGCTTTATTGGTTAAATTTCCCATGGCTATCCCGGTCTGGTCGGTCATCGCTGCATTGATCACAACTATTGTCATCGGAATCTTCTCGGGAATGTATCCTGCCTACAAAGCCGCCAATCAGAATGTAATAGATGCTCTACGTTACGAATAAGCCAATCCGGGAATAACACCATTATTTCTTTGCCACCTCAGCTCAATCTAGAAGGGATATTCAAATTTTCTCCATAAATCCCGAAGTGTAATTTAAAATACTACAACCAATATTCACTTAAAGACCCACACGCTTCTTGCAAAAAAATGAGAGAACAGTTTTGCATGATGAATTATCCGACACCTTTCTCCAATCAATATTTTGTTTTGACTCTCTTAGAGACAAAACCTTTCTCAGATTATAAAGTAATTAAGGTTGAGATAAATGGTCAAAGCGATTGACAAAAATTGCTTGATTATTGGGCGGATCAAATTTAATATATTTAAGCGCAACGGTATGTCATTGTTTAAACATAACTATCACGCTTGCTAATTTAAGACTAAAATTTGATTGACATTTATCGATAATCAAGCTGAGCATTGAATAAACGAATTGTACATTCTTAAACTTTCTTCATTAAGAAAGCATCATATTTTACACCTTGTTTGTTGAAATTCGATATGACAATACTCCAAAAAAAATATACCCATTTGAAACAATACCTTGGAAAACTCGGCGGTTTAATCGTGGCATATTCGGGCGGGGTGGATAGCGCAGTATTGTTGAAGGTTTCTTATGACATTCTTGCAGAAAATACATTAGCCGTTACTTCAGATTCACCCTCTGTTCCAAGGAGTGAACTCGAAGAAGCAAAAAAAATCGCTCACGAAATCGGGGTGCGTCACCTTATCATTCAAACAGATGAAGTGACAGATGCAAACTATTTTCAAAACCCTGCGGATCGCTGTTATTTCTGTAAACAAGAGCTCTATTCCAAATTGAAACAAATTTCTGAGAGAGAAAAAATCCCTTATATAGCAAATGGGATAAATATGGATGATTTGGGTGATTACCGGCCCGGTCTTCAGGCAGCGGCTGAATTAAAAGTAGTTAGTCCACTCCGGGAAGCTAATTTCACAAAACAGGATGTACGAAACCTGGCAAAAATGCTTGGTTTAAAGATTTGGGATAAACCGGCGAGCCCCTGTTTATCATCCAGGATACCGTATGGGAGGCGGGTGACGGTCGAAAAATTATCTGTCATCGAAAAGGCGGAAGAATTTATAAAAAGCCTAAACATTCGCGAAGTAAGGGTGAGACACTTTGATGAGATGGCAAAAATCGAAACAACACAAGATGATTTCTATATTATAAAAAATCACTTTTATGAAATTGAAGAACAATTTAAATCCTTCGGTTTTGAAAAAATAGAATGGGCAGAATTTAAAAGCGGATCGCTTAATAGACTAATTCAACTTAGATAATTTTCCAACAGAAATTTTTAGAGGTTTTTTCAAGGACAATAACAATAGTCATCGACAACAAATCAATTTATCACCAGGCAAATGCACAAAACAAAAATCAGAGAAATACTCTCATCAGTCAAAAACAATCAAATCTCATTGGATAAAGCACTCAAGCTGTTACAAAATTTACCTTATGAGGATTTAGGCTTTGCCAATATTGATCATCATCGAGCGTTAAGACGGGGTTTCCCGGAGGTTATTTTTTGTCAGAATAAAACTCCACAGCAAGTGTTAGAAATCATACGAAGAATGGAGCCCCACCACAACATTCTCGCAACAAGGGTCTCGATTGAAATTTATTCGGCGATTGCTAAGGAATTCAAAAGAGTAGAGTATAATGAGATTGCAAGGACCATAGTCATCAAAAATTCAGAATCGGTTCCCTCTAAAGATACGCGTCAGAAAATATTAATTTGTAGTGCCGGCACCTCTGATATGCAGGTCGCGGAAGAAGCATCAGTTACTGCGGAAGTAATGGGTAATCCCATCGATCGATTGTATGATGTTGGAGTCGCCGGTATTCACAGACTCCTTAGCCAAAAAGACAAAATTGAAAAAGCAAATGTTCTTATTGTTGTGGCTGGCATGGATGGAGCCCTCCCGACAATTGTGTCCGGTCTGGTAGACAAACCGGTGATTGCTGTGCCAACCTCTGTGGGATATGGTGCCAGCTTTGAAGGAGTCGCTCCGCTGCTGACCATGCTCAATGCCTGTTCCCCGGGAGTGGTAGTAGTAAATATCGACAACGGTTTTGGGGCCGGATATTTTGCATCATTGATTAATAAATAGATACAGAATTTTCTATCAAATATGTTATTCCCGGATGTTTGTAGCGCGAAACATGGTAAGATTGACAGATTGGATCTTATTCGCATTTAAATTATATAAAGATGGATGAATTTTTATGAGAATCGCATATTTCGATTGTTTTTCAGGGATCAGCGGGGATATGATTATAGGCGCTCTTCTGGATGCAGGACTGGATTTGGAATCCTTTAAATCGGAAATAGCCAAATTAAAACTGACTGGATATGATTTATTTTTACAAAAAATTACCAAAAAAAACCTGGCAGCCAGCAAATTCGAAATCAACGACCATGGAGATCAGGTTTATCGTCATTTAAAAAATCTAAATGAAATTGTACATAACTCCGAACTGGATCCGGAGATCAAAAATCAAGCAAAAAACATTTTCCTTAGAATTGCTCAAGCAGAAGCAAAAGTCCATAACCAACCGCCTGAAAAAGTGCATTTCCACGAAATTGGAGCAATCGATACAATCATCGATGTAGTAGGCGCTCTGGTTGGATTAAAACTTCTGGGCATACAAAAAGTATATTGCTCAAATATCAATGTCGGTAGTGGCTTTGTGGAATTCTCGCACGGCAGATTTCCTGTTCCTGCTCCCGCTACTGCGGAAATACTCGGTGATATTCCAATTTATTCCACTAATTCAATGGGGGAACTGGTAACACCAACGGGTGCTGCTATCATTACAGAAATCGCCGGGGAATATGGAGACATGCCTGAAATGCGATTGATTAAGGTTGGATACGGGGCCGGCACCAAAGAATACGAACATCCTAATGTGCTAAGAGTCTTTATTGGAGAAGGATTACGCGAAGGTGTTTTGGAGAAGGATACGGTATCAATAATTGAAACCAATATAGACGATATGAATCCCCAAATAATTGAGTATGTTTTTGAAAGACTCTTTGAGGAGGATGCGCTGGATGTCTTCATTACCAACATTGCCATGAAAAAAAACAGACAAGCAGTAAAATTAACTGTTATTAGCGAGAGGAAAGATGAACAAAAATTGTCCGAAGTAATCCTTCGGGAAACCAAAAGTATAGGAGTAAGAATTCGAAAAGAGAAACGAAATAAATTAACCAGAAAGATCTCCGAGATAAATACCAAGTATGGAAAAATAAAAATCAAAAATTCTTCTATGGGAGGTGAGATTTTAACGCGGACACCTGAGTACGAAGATTGCAAACGAATTGCTCGCGAAAAAGGCATTCCACTACGAATTGTAATAGATGAGGCAATCGCCGTAATAAACAAAAATCTTTTTCATTAGTATGCGTAGCGTCTAATCTTGAGCCACACAAAACAACAATTAACATCAATTATAAACCCTGCGCAGCATTAATCTCTATTCACCTTATTTTCTTTATCTGACATATGTTTTCCCATCCATCCTTTTGCCAGGAATAATGCAAAGGGACTTACCATTGCAATCAATCCATATATAAACCACATGGTCTCGGTATTTAGTTGTTCAGGAGGAGTATTTAACGGGCAATATTTCATCAGAAACCAGCCAGAGTAAGTTGCGGTAATCAACTTTGTTAAAAACCATGGCAATTGACCGATTCCCATATAGGCACCGGTTTTACCCTCAGGGGCAATCTCAGCAATCCATTGTAGAAATCTTGGTTGCCACATGGCTTCTCCAATGGTCATTAATAATATGTATGTCAACAACAAATAGGTATTTGGACCCAAGGCTAGCAGAAAGGTTGGTGCTGCCATCACAAAAGTACCCAAGATCATCATTTTATAAACATTAGTTTTGGAAGTAACTGCGGCAATAATGGGTGCAAAAATAAAAATTAAGATGGGATTTATATTCGAAAAAACTTCAAAATATTCGCTTACAATAGTGCCGGCAAAAGCGCGATCCAAATAATAGGGAATAGTGAGCCAGGTATGGGCAAATAAGGTTTGTACAGGTATCAGGATAAAAATAAACAAAACGAATCGAATGTCTCGGAATGGATGTTCGGGCCGTTTACGCAAAAATTCCCATATTGCGATAATACCAAAAATGACAACAGCCAAAATTAAATAAACATTACTGATTCGCCCATCTGCTAAAGATTCTGCAGAAAACATCCTCGATAACAAGAGAGCTAAAAATGTGACCGCAACTAAAATATAACCAACAAAGGGAATATTGTTGATTTTTTTCTTCTTTTCCACCGATGGTTTATCCTTATTCTCCACTGTCGTTTCGCCCTCAGCAGATTTTTCAAGTGCAACTCTTTCAATCGCATTTTGATCTGTCTTTTTTGTGAGGATAAAAATAGTAGTAAGAACAGCCAGGAGAGTTAAAATTGTATATACCCAGAAGACTGCAGTTAAACCATTGGGGGGGAAAATATTTTCGAAAAAGTGTCGTGTATTTGATGAGACGAAACCCGAGAAAAATGCCCCTAAATTCATTAATCCATAAATAACAGCGTAACCCATAGCGGCAGTTTTGGCGGTTGTATATCTCTTAACTCCTGCGTAAGCAGCCGGTTGATATAAACCATATGCAATTACCATTATAAATAGCCCAAAGAACATGTTTAAAAACATTGGAGAACCCAAACCTTCTCCCATGGGAATAGTCCCGGAAAGGGATATGAAAATCCGTCCAAGTAGCATCATACTAAGAGAGAGAATGAGTGAATTACGAACGCCAATTTTATCTGAAACACCCCCGAACAAAAGCATTGAAAATGTGATTCCTCCGGTTACAAATCCATAGACCCAACCTGCATGCAGATCGCTCAATACCACATTTTCTGAACAATATTTTCCAAGAATAGTCAAGATTCCAAAATAGACAAGTCCTTCAACCACATAAGGGATGTTAATCCCCCAAAGGGCACGAGGTGCCTTCACGAAGTGAACAAACGGATCAATAATTTCATGAAGCATCTTTCCGTATGGTGAAATTTCAGGCTTGGATGTGTTATTGTTCATCGAATAGTACCAACATAGTTTCTCTAAAGTATTTATGATAAATAAATAAGTTCTTAAACAACGTGACAGCCAAATAATGTACTAAAAAGTGACAAATATTTGAAAGAGAAAAGAATTGAGGTCTTCGTAATGAAAAGAAGAGTCACAATATTATTAAGTAACTCTTCTTAAGAAAGGAAGGAATGCTTAAAGCCAACGGATAAAAATTGAATCGTTCCAATTATATCCTAAATAATTTTGTAAAACTATTTCATGGGTGGCGGAAAATTCTTAAGAATTTTAGCCATCGTATCATCAATTCGCTTTTGCCATTTTTCCTGGTCCCGTGGAGGATCACTTAGTGTTCCTGTGGCAACACCTCGCCACGCCAATTCTTTTTTCTCAATATTTACTATATTTACGACCACATTGGCTTCTTCGTAATAGCTGACATCAGTGTAACCACCACCATATCCGCCACCGTAATATCCCCACCCGGGTCTGTACCACCCGTAGCCGCCCCAATTGGTTACTTGCATCCGGTCTTTTATACCGGCATGTGTAACGACCAGAAAATCAGCATCATCGGATTCGCTCTTTGTATACCCCTTTGCCGCCAATGCCTTATCAATGCCAGAAAAAACTCTTTTTCTGACCAGTGGGTTTTTCGTGAGTGCATCTCCTTCTATCGGTTCTTCGTATATCTGATAGGTATTAAATTTGCTAAAGTCGTTACCGGGATCATAATCGTAATTCACACTAATAGATGAACAACTGAAAACCACCCACATTAAACTTAAAGCAAACAGAATTGAAAATTTTTTCATCTTTGCAGCCTTTCGGTTATTTTCAACATTAATCCACAAAAATTAATTACATTTAACAAAAAAATTAGCCAAATATAATTCTAATGGCAACATAAATCATTGAAATATCCACTTTAATATCGAAATAAAAAATATCTTAAAAAATTTTTCTATTATTCCAGGTGATTTATACAACTCCAAACACCAAAATAAAAGAGCCTCTGCAAAATTGCAGAGGCTCTTTCAGAAATACAAATTTCAAGCTAGCAGAATATCTTATTTCATTCGTACAAACTCAATTCTTCGATTCTTTGCTCTTCCCTCTGGTGTGTTGTTTGGAGCAATGGGATTTTCGGGACCAAACCCTTTTGCAGTCATCCTGATAGGATCGATACCCCTCTCCATCAACCAATCTCTCACCGAATCTGCGCGTCGCTGAGATAACCGCATATTTGTGCTTCTACTACCAGTATTATCGGTGTATCCTCTAATTTCAACCTCCATATCGGGATATACACTGAGTGTACTCAAGACTTCGTTCAGCACCTCTCTGGATTCAGGAGTTATTTCCGCTTTTCCAGTTGCAAATGTAATGCCCTCAAGGACTATTGAAGCACCAACTTCCATAGCAACATCATCACTTGGATCCAGGGGATTCGTTTCGCGGTTGATTTCTGTAAAATCATCAACTGAACCAGCATCGGTATCAGCAAGCAAAGGATCGGTTCGATAATTATGCACCTCCTCACCATCCATCAATCCTTCACCATCTGTGTCAGGATTATTTAGATCAGTCTTATATTGAACTTCTTCGCCGTCTAGTAGCTCATCTTTATCCATATCCGGATCCAGGGGATCTGACTTGTAAGTCATGACCTCGGCATAGTCACTTAATCCATCCGAATCGCTGTCTTTGTTATTGGGATCTGTTTCATAGTTCATAATTTCTTCATAATCATTCAGACTATCCGCCTCGCTATCAGAGCGGTTGGGGTTTGTTTCGTACATTAGGATTTCCTCACCATCCGTCAATTCGTCACCATCAGTATCCGATTTTAGAGGATCCGTATTATATCGGTTGAATTCATCACCATCAGAGAGGCTATCGGCGTCGGTGTCAGGATTTTTTCTATCCGTACCTATTGCTTTCTCGATTTTATTTATCAATCCATCCTTGTCCGGATCAGCCTCACCACTTTCTGCGGTAACAGACAAACCGGCCATAAAGGCCCACCAACCATCATTGATCCCATTTCCGCTGTCGTATCCGTTTAATTTATCCGTAAAAGTATAGTTATAACTCCCAACAAATTCCAATGCAGCTCTTTCGGTGATGCGCACATCCAAACCACCACCCATTGGGAGATATGCAGTCCATCCGTAATTTTTTTCGGTGGACGCAAGATTCGATTTTTCAGGTAGCTCCTTAATATCGTAAAAAAGTGCTCCTACACCTCCATAGAAAAAGGGCGTCCACTTGCCGAACGCTAATCCAACCAAGAATCTGTAATCCATCGGAACTAAGGTGGTTTCAAATGCTTCACCTTTACCCTCATCTTTTGCCTTGAGGGATCCATAAGAGACAGTAAGTTGACCATCAACCATACCAAACAATGGATATCTTAGAAAACCAGAAGCTTGAATTGCCCCATGATCCCAATTTGTACCAAAATCGGTATCAGGATTAGTTCGTCCGATCCATGCACCTACACCGAGACCCTCCTCGGTTAGTTGAGCAAATATTGGGCTTGAAGCGAGCAACAATCCAATAAGCAGTGAAAATAAAAGCACATTTTTAATCTTCATTTGGTTCACTCCTAATTTTAATTAAACTCATACTCTTTATAATAAATCTTCTCTCAACCTTTTTGAAATGAATAAATTGAAAAAGGATCCGATTTAATTAAATGATATTTAATGATTTGGGCGAATTCTAAGTTATTGTCGTATCAGAGCACCTAATCTTAACTACTAATTGAAAATATAATCAACAAAATTATGAAATTATTCCAGGATATCTGATTGATGATTCACCGCAATTCTGTCCGCTATTAACTACTCCGTAGAAACAACCATTTTATCAAAGACATAACTATCTGCTATAATTTTTTCGAACTCAACGGACCAGCCAAAAGGCATCTATAAAGAACAATTTTTAAAAATGATAAAATATTAGCGGAAATAAAATTATTAATATTGGTAAGGAATAATCAAGAGAGATGATTTAGGATAACTTCTAATTTTGTCGGAGGAATTAAATTTTTTCAGAAAATAACACCTCGAGATCTTCTCTAGTCAACTGTTTCACAAAGCCATTATCAGAGGTAATCAGTCTTTCGGAAAGTTGTTTTTTCCTTTGTTGTAGTTCCAAAATCTTTTCTTCGACAGAATTCTTCACAATATATTTATATACAAACACACGTTTATCCTGACCAATTCGATGTGCCCGATCAGTTGCCTGTTGTTCCACCGCAGGGTTCCACCAAGGATCAAGATGAATAACATAATCAGCGGCTGTCAGATTTACGCCCACACCACCTGCCTTCAGAGAAATCAAAAAGGCTGAGATTTTTGGATTTTTCTGAAAATTTCTAATTCTCTGCGCACGGTTTCTTACCTTTCCATCCAAATATTCATATTTCCAAGAAGTTCCATCGAAAATTTTGCGTACCAAAGTTAGAAATCGAACAAACTGAGAAAAAATAAGCACCTTATGACCTTTTGTAATAATTCCGGCCAACATATCATCTAAAAGAAGAAATTTACCTGATTCCATTAAACTCATATCATTATATAATATTGCCGGATGACAGGCCAATTGTCTTAAGCAAGTTAACGCCTCCAAAATCTTCATTTGACTGCGGTTTATACCCTCACTGTCAACTTTTTGAAAAATTTCTTCCCGGTAATGTCTCAACCACTTTTCGTAAATCCGGTGTTGTTGCTCTGTCATCTCAACATGGTGTACCACCTCTGTAAGTGGCGGTAACTCTGTTTCAACTTCCTCTTTTTTCCTTCTTAACATAAAAGGATATATCAATCGTTTTAGTGCTTTAGATTTTTCTTCTTGTTCTTCGGGTGGTATATCGATGTACCTTACCTGGAAGTGTTTAATTGTCCCTAATAATCCCGGGTTCAAAAAGTTTATCTGTGACCAAAGATCCAATAAAGAGTTTTCTATCGGTGTACCGGTTAATGCTAATTTATTTAATCCTTTAATTTTATTAATTGCTCTATAGGTCTTTGTTTCCGGATTTTTTACCTTCTGAGATTCATCCAGAACTACATAGGAGAATTGCTTATCTGTAAAACTGTGCTGATCCTGCAGGATAATTCCATAGCTGCATAGAATCACGTCAAACTCTGCAAACTTTTCCAGCAGTTTCATCCGTTCTGCTCTGCTTCCGTAATAAACCAATACATGAAGACACGGCCCGAATTTTTCAATTTCTTCGACCCAATTATAAAGGATTGTAAGGGGAACAATGACTAATACAGGTTTTTTCAGCAGACTTTTTTGCTTGAGTGTTAATAATAAACTAATAACCTGAACCGTTTTCCCTAGACCCATATCATCCGCAAGAATTCCTCCAAAATGAAAATCATTCAGAAATACCAACCATTCCAAACCAGCTTGTTGGTAATCCCTCAATTTGCCTTTTAAATCAGAAGGAGGGGGGAGTTTTTGAATTTTTTCAAACTGTTCATATCTCTTCATAAGCGTGCTTGATCGATCATCGTAGATAACATCTTCAGCAATAAGATCCAATTCTTTCAGAATAATCACTCCGGCGACAGGTAGTTTTACCCTACCAGAACCGCGATTTAAATCCATTAAGACGGAAAATTTTCTAACCTTTTCACTAAGCTGATCGGGAAAGTAAATGTGCGTGTTGTCCAATAACCTCAAGTACTGTTTGCCTGTTTGTATCTGTCGAAGTAGAGATGGGATCTCAAGGGCTTTGTTTCCCATAAAGAGCCCGTATTTTACCTCTAACTGATTATCATGATATCTGACTTTCAATTTTAACCGGACTTTTTGACGGTGAACCCGATAACGAATTAAATCTTCTTCGCCTTGAATTTCAAATCCTGCTTTCTTTAACTGTGGAAGCACATTTCTCATCCAGTCCAATGCATAATAATCCGAGGCAATATGCCAATTTCCGGCCCGATAAATCAGCCCAAATTCTTCAAGAAAAGCCTTACCCTTTTTTTCTTCTTCAAGGTCTCTCCGCACAATAAATAACCGATCGTTCTCGCTAACCAGGCTTCTGTCTGTCGGTAGATAAATTGGGAATTCATACTTTCCATATCGGAATATTACATCTATTAACAAATGGCTATTTTCCTCTTCAAGGGTTATTAATTTTTGATTGATTGGTAGGCTAATTTGCTCAAAATGTTCGGTTAAGGTTTTCCAATCAAGAACAGGTAATATATGAGGCAAATAGATCCGAATAAAATTGTCTACCTCATCGATTGGAATTTCAATCCCTTGTTGTACCCGAAAATAATTACTCCAGAAAACGGCAGGTAATGAAGAATCAATTTTGTATAAAATTTCATCATATAACAAATACATTGGATTCGAACTCAATATTATCGCTGATTTTTCAATATCAATTACGGAATCTAATAGACTGAGGGATGGCTGTAGTTGAAAACCGGATTTCTTTTTTATTAGCCGTAAAACAATCTTCACCGTCTCAGGAAAAAAAGAAACCGGAACAGGATTTTTTTGATTCGGCTCCTTTATAAATACCTGGCTTTTTTTGAGCCAGTTAAGTAAAAATCCAATGGGTTGTGAATAAGTAAATATTTGACGTGAGCTGATGGATGTGGATTGAAGAAAAAAGAGTATGTTTAGCTCTTCCTGAGAGATATTTACCTTGCTTGAATCGAGCACGGAGAGTGATAGCCGTACATCCCGACCCGAAGATCCATCCAAACGAGTATAATCTGCATAAGGAATAATCTCCCAATTCCCGGCTCTTAATTCGATCACAAAGTAAGGTTTATAGACACCTTCTTTAGAATCATAGACCTTTGGTTGAGGTACCTTTTTTAATAACCCAACCAATTGTTCTATTTTGTTTCTCCAAATCATATCCAAAATTCAGGTTTCCATATTTATCTTATACCATATTCAATTAAAAAAGTTAAAAATATCTAAAAGCTAAATATCCTCAATAGACCGATCAAAAGCTTCTGGGTCAACTGTTATAAAAGCAAAAAGTCGACTATAAATTGGCGGCTCATATTTTCTACATTTGCAAAGATACAACTAAAGAGGGCTAATTTCATCAGTGAAAATTTTCTTTTTAAAAATATATTTGAACCAAGCATATATAATGATTCCGCTAAATATATTGACAATCATTAATCCCAGCCATATCCCATTCAAACCCAGGACCAAAGATCCTAGAAAAGCAACAGGGACTTGTAAAATAAACATTCGTAATATATTTGCCAGCAAATATTGTCTACCCAAACCCAGTCCCTGAAAACTTGCAGTACTGCATATATAGATACTAATAAACATCGAGCCAAAAGCGGTAATCCTCAATGCGGTAGAAGTAATTTCGAGAACGCTCTCACTCTGAGCGAATACCCCTGCAAAAGTTTTTGGAAATATCATAATAATTATCGATGAGACTGCCATAAAAAAGAAGGATAAAATAATTCCCTTCGAATGAATCTCACGAATACGTTCAATTATTCTAGCGCCAAAATTATGCCCGGTCATAATTGTTACGGCTTGCGAAAAACCAATCGCGGGCAAAAATACCACGATTTCATATGTAAAAACGATGGTATAGGCAGCCTTTGCCTCCGACCCAAATGGTTTAAGTATTAGAAATATAGTTCCCATCACAATACTTGTGAAAATCTGACTTAATGAAGATGGAATCCCCACTTGAAATATACCCTTTACAATTTTCCATCTAAATTTGAATTTTGACACCAAAAGCTGAACAGGCTTTTTTTGTATTAATAAAACAAACAATGTAAAAAGAAGTGCTATACTCCGTCCTAATCCGGAAGCCAATGCGGCACCTTTTATACCCAGTGAGGGTATCGGTCCTAATCCAAAAATCAGTATTGGATCCAGTATCATATTCAAGATCGTTCCAACCATCATGAATTTCATTGGAGAAACAGTGTCACCCCACCCCTGGAATATTCCATTAGAAAAACTGGATAAAAGTACAATGGGTGTAAATACAAAAATAATTGTTAAATAATCGATGATAAGGTTTAAGAGCTCACCATCCGCGCCCAAAATTGTAAACAATGCTCTCTGTGTGAGTATTCCTATAATTGAAAAAGCAATTCCTATCGATATGGCAAGAAGAAATGTGTGAAGAGCCGTATCAATTGCTTCATCCTCATTTCCTGCACCTAAATTTCTGGATATATATGAATTAACCCCAATCCCGATTCCGGAACCAAGTGAAATAATAACGAGCTGAACTAAAAAGGCCATTCCAATTGCGGCGGTGGCCAGATCGCCAAGGCGACTGACAAAAAATCTATCAATAAAATTATAACTTGTAATAAAGAAGAACCCAATGATCATAGGGATTGCCAACCTGAGAAGATGACGATAAACTGATCCGGTTATTAATTCTTCTTTACTTTTAAATCGCAAGCTATTCATTCCAATTAAAAACAATGAATATAGCAAATTTATAAAGAATTGTACTTCCTAAAATTTTATTTCTCAACTTTACTGGTTGGAATCATAGATTAGATTTCAGTCTACTTTGAGTACCAGAAATATTTGGAGAGAGGAATAAGGGGGAAAAATGGTCCCCCGCCACGCGATAGAGGACCCGGATAGTAATGGTAATGGTTTGAGATGAGTTCTATTCTAACTCTTCGTATGCTCGCAAAGTGAGAAATTCAGTAAAATTTTTATCTGTCACAAGATCATCAAAAATTTTTGCAGCGAGGTCAAATTTTCCCGTCCTAAAGAAATCATCTTCAACCCAGCCTTTTATTTTTTTCGTTTCTTCCGGCTGAAATTTATGATAAAGATCAAGGTCAATTCCCCGGCCATCAGACAATCGGGCATTTTCATGATTTATCCACTGCCACACCTGTGCTCGAGATATTTCAGCCGTTGCTGCGTCTTCCATCAGATTAAATAAAGCGGCCGCCCCCGTACCTCTCAGCCACGATGCTATATAGAGTATCGCAACGCTCATATTATGTCTAAATCCTTTTTCTGTGATTTCACCGCCTTCAATTTTGAAATTTAATAAATCTTGCGAGGTGATAGTGACTTCCTCTCTCAATCGGTCTTTTTGATGAGGATTATTCCCCAAAAATCTATCAAATTCTTCCATTGCGGTTGGTACCAAATCCGGGTGTGCTACCCAAGTACCGTCAAAGCCATCTTTTGATTCTCTATCTTTATCCTCCCGAACTTTTGCCAGGGCAATCTTATTTATATCGGGATCTTTTCGACTGGGAATAAAGGCTGCCATTCCTCCGATAGCATGAGCCCCTCTCTGATGACAGGTTTTTACTAATAGTTCTGTATAAGCTCTCATAAAAGGAACGGTCATCGTGATTTGTTCTCGATCTGGCAGGACAAAATCTGGTTGATTTCTAAATTTTTTGATTACCGAAAAAATGTAGTCCCATCGCCCGGCATTCAGCCCCGCAGAATGTTCTTTCAATTCAAATAGAATTTCCTCCATCTCAAAGGATGCCAATATATTTTCAATTAGTACAGTCGCCCGAATCGAACCGGAGCGAATTCCCAGTTCTTTCTGTGCCATTAAAAACACATCATTCCATAATCTGGCTTCGAGATGATTTTCCAGTTTGGGGAGATAGAAATAGGGACCGGAGCCGGCATCCAATAATTTTCGTGCATTATGGTAAAAATACAATCCGAAATCAAATAGGGACCCTGAAACCTGTTCACCATCCACAAATATATGTTTCTCAATTAAATGCCATCCTCTGGGCCGAACCATCAATGTGGCGGTTTTTTTATTAAGGCTATATTTTCTACCATCCGGGGAGGAAAAAGAAATGGTTCGATCGATTGCATCTCTTAAATTAATTTGACCTTCAACCACATTAATCCAAGTTGGAGAATTGGCATCTTCGAAATCAGCCATAAACACCTTTGCACCGGAATTTAAGGCATTAATCATCATTTTTCTTTCAACCGGTCCGGTAATCTCAACCCTTCGATCCTGTAAATCATCCGGAGTAGAGGCAACTCTCCAACTTTTGTCGTCTCTGATATGCTTTGTCTCTGATAAAAATTCAGGAAATTTCCCTGCATCGATTTCATTTTGCCTTTCAACTCTATTTTTTAATAAATTTACTCTTCGCCGATTAAATTCTCTATGTAAGTTTGCCACGAATGCCAGCGCATTCGAGGTTAATATTTGGTTAAATTCTTTTGTGTACTCTCCAATAATTTCAACGCCCCCAGGCAAATGATAGGCACCTTCAGTCATCTTAATTTCTCTCCTTTTTTATTGGTCCGCAATATCATAATTGCAGAATTAATTCTGAAAATACTAATCGATTTACTTGGAACCGCTTTTTAAGATATAATCTGCCCACATGGAAAATCAAGTGAAAGATAAATGAATAATTTGGAGATGATTGTTAAATTCAAAAAGGACTAACAGTATTGACGAAGCTGCTATGTTCCAAAGTATCGATCTCCGGCATCACCCAATCCCGGTACTATATAAGCATCGGAATTTAATTTCTGGTCCAACGCAGCGGTGCATATTTTTAGCGATGGATAATGTTTTGAGATATGTTCTACCTCTTCAGGTGCGACAATAATAGATACCATAGTCGTCTTTTCAGCACCAACTTTCTTTAGTGAATCAATAGCAAACTTAGCGCTTCCGCCAGTAGCAAGCATCGGATCTAATAAGAATATATCAAAATCATTCAGATTCTTTGGGACATTGTTATAATAATCCACCGGTCGTAAAGAGTCCTCATCACGATAAACTCCAACCATCCCAACCCGGGAGTCTGGAAGAATCTTTAAAACACCGTTCAGCATTCCCGGTCCTGCGCGAAGAATCGGAACAAGCAGAATTTCTCGCCTTAATTTACTAACCTCTGTTTTTGCCAGCGGAGTAACGGTTTCGTCATTTTCCACTGCCAACTCTGTTGATGCTTCGTAGAAAAGGAATACACTTATCTCTTCCAGTAATTGACGAAATTCATAGTATGGACAATTCTCGCTTCTAAGCTTAGCTAACTTGTCCAGGATTAGAGGGTGTGTAGAGACAAAAAGATTTTTAAACTGTTTGTGCACTTCCGTAAAAACTTTCTGAAATAATAGTGTGAACACGCTTTATTAGTTTAAATCGATCCTCAAAGGAATAGCTCCTTACGTCAATGGGTTCATGAACTTGAAGACGTACATTTCCTTTTTTAAGTATCAACCGATTACGAGGTAATATATTAAAAGTGCCTTTTAGTGATACAGGAAGTATGGGTATACCTGTATTCATTGCAAGGATAAAGGGCCCTTTTTTAAAAGGATGAATTTCTCCATCTTTGCTCCGTGTCCCTTCAGGAAAAGCTATTACAGAGAGTTTATTGTTTATAATGTTTTTTTCGGCATTTTTTAAAGATTCTATGGCTTGTTTTGTATTGCTGCGATCCACTTTTATCATTCCTGCCCCTTTCAAACCCCAGCCAAAAAAAGGTATCTTAAACAATTCTTTTTTTGCAATGAAAGTCACCAATAATGGTAAATTCGCGACAAGAACCGGAATGTCCATATTGCTTTGATGATTACAAACTACCAGGTAAGACTGTTCGGGTTTAATATGATCCAAGCCATTTATCGTTACCGTTGTGTCAGTAACCCGTACTATTATTTTTGACCATGTTCGCATTATAAAGCCGTGTATAATTGAAGAATATGGATTGAATAATCCTACAATCGCTGCTCCGGTGCCTCCAATCACCGTTATTATAGTCAAAACTAAATAATATGTAAATAGGCGTAACATCTTCTAAAGGAATTCTCTTTTTATTACTCCAAAACCAGTGTACTTCTTCAATACATCCGGTACCATTACGGATCCCTCATCAGTCTGATAATTTTCCAACAAAGCTACCATTAATCTAGAAGTGGCGACTCCCGAACCATTTAGTGTATGAACAAATTCCGGCTTAGAATTTGATGAGCGGCGAAAGCGAATACCCATTCGCCTGGCCTGAAAGTCTTCAGTATTGCTGCAGCTGGATGCCTCGAGCCATTTCTTACTCGCCGGCGACCAAACCTCTATGTCATAGCATTTGGATGCAGCAAAACTCAAATCCCCTGTACAGAGCTCAACCACACGGTAGGGAATCCCCAAAAGTTCCAAGACTTTGCATGCGTCATTTAAAAGCACTTCTAGCTCTTTATAAGATTCCTCAGGTAATGTAAATTTTACCAGCTCAACTTTATTAAATTGATGAACCCGCAAAAATCCGCGGGTATCCTTCCCCCACGAACCGGCTTCTCTTCTAAAACATGGCGTGTAGGCGCAATAATTTATCGGAAGCTGTCCCCCATATAGAATCTCATCCCGATGCATATTAGTAATTGGGACCTCAGCAGTAGGTACAAGGAAAAAATCATCCTTCTCGCAATGATACATGTCCTCCTCCAGTTTCGGCAACTGTCCCGTCCCCCTCATGCTTTCTCTACCCACTAAGAATGGGGGTAAAATTTCCTTATAGCCGTGTTTAGAGGAATGAATATCGAGCATAAAATTAATCAATCCCCTCTCCAAACGTGCTCCCATTCCCTTATACAAGGGGAATCCCCGTCCGGTAATCTTATTTCCGGCATTAAAATCCAGAATATCCAATCGTTCTGCAATCTCTAAATGATCGCTCATAGAAAAATCGAACTCCGGCATTTTACCCCAGGCACGGATCACCACATTTTGAGATGGACTTTTACCTGCCGGCACCGAATCATGCGGCAAATTAGGAATTTTATCCATTTCTACGGCCAAAACCGATTCTATTTCTCTTATCTCTTCATCAAAATTCTTGATTGCTTTTCCTATCTCTCTTGTTTGTTCAATAACCTTGGAAATATCTTTTTTCTCTTTTTTTAACATATTTACTTTTTCGGAAAGCATATTTCTTTTATGCTTCAGTTTTTCAACCTTCTGCAGATTTCTTCTTCTTTTCGTATCCAGCGATATAATGCCGTCAATATCTGCAATTTCACCTTTACCTTTGATTCCCTTTTTCACCAAAGCTACGTTTTCCCTAATAAATTTTAAATCCAGCATGATAACCCTTTACTAACTAAATATCAGTTATATCATAAAATTATAATATTTTTTAGAAGGCTAAATTTAACAATACTTTATGCTAATATTCTATAGTTTAATATATAATATAGAATTGAAATCTGAAATCAATTATTTTGAAGAGTTAAAATTAAACAGAGAAGATTCCAATCATAGATTTACCGAGATTCGATATTTCTTTCGAGTTGGAGTAAAAATTTCTATATGTATTTTTATAAATGTGGTATTGCTTCAGAAGGCGAATCTGATGGAAGGGTTTAATATTCCAGTTCTGTGGCTTGCTTGTAATACTCGTAAAAACCTACTTCCTCTAATTCATCTTTAATTTCACTCGTAATTGTCTGAATATCCAATTTGCTTAATCCGACCATAAATTTTTTCAAATCTTTTATAAACTGTTGTATCCAAACGGTAAAACTTAGAAATTCTTTCTCTGTCACTATTTTCGATTCTAGAACTAAATCATTTGTTTCATTAATGTGATATCTTTTCAGAGACTGAAAATACGGCAATATTTTTTCATAGCTGTCATCAAGCAGTTCACGAGTTTTATTTTTTCCGATAAGGGATGATGAAAAATTAAATAAAAGCCTATATAAGTTTCTTAAAGTTTCGAATTCTAAGGTTTTTTGTTTTGACAATTTTAGCCTCAATAATTCACTTTAATATATTTTCGACTGTTTTGATAATCTCTCCAATCTCTTGGGATTCTGTAAGAGAGACATTCTTAATCTGGTTGGTACTTTTCTGGAATTGCATTTTGTTCGAAGCATCTGTCAATAATACCATGTGAACATCGCTTGATTGCCGGACGGATTCTAAAAAGTCAATTCCCGAACCATCGGGCAATTTGGTATCTGAAATAATCAAATCGGGTGCGAGACTTTCAACCAATTTTTTGCCTTTCGAGCCAGTCTCAACAGTATAGACGTCATAACCCATGCTTTCGAAGGTTCTCTGAAGAAGTTTCTGAACAACCATGCTATTATTAACAATAACCAGTCTTGGAATATCATTCGTTGATACTGATTCATCTACCTTTACGGTGTTTTCCATTTCAAATGGTTTCGGTTTGATAATAAAAGTTCCCTCATTCCAATTGAGCATTAAATCTAATGCGGTGTCTTCAATAAACTGACCGAGAGAAACCTGCTGCAATTCGCCTCTTTCATATTGGAATTTGCCCGTTTCCGAACCACGTTGAACCAAAAGTGTACCGTTGAGTGAATTATTCTCACAAAACTTCATCACATCAATCAGGCTTTTTTCGGACAATTTTCCCATGATACCAGAGGATACATTTGCCGCATCTTTAGAGGTGGTTTTTTGAATTGTATCCCTCAGACGATGGCTCATAGTTTTAGCCATACTTAGAGTAATAGACGGAAATCGTTCCAGAATAACGTCAAATTCCGATTTGTTTAAGACAAACATTTCTGACGGCTCGGTTGTAATAACATTTGCAGAACGAGGTTCCCCCGTAAGCAGAGCCATTTCACCAAAATAATTCCCACTTTCCAAATATGAAATAATATTCTCCTCCTCATCTTCTTTACCAACCGCAACAACCTTAACCCTTCCGTTTATAATAATAAACATCCTATCTCCTGTCTCACCGGCCCGGCAAATTACTTCATCCGCATCAAAAGGTTTAAATTTTAGTCGTTCGACAATAAAGTTAATCCCATCTTTCCCGAGTGTCCTGAAGAACGGTACCTTTTTTAGAACTTCGCTAATTTGAAACATTCGTGAGGCTCCTAATAATTACTTTTGTAACTGTGTGAACATGTAGATGAGATAAATGATAAATGCCAACAAGGCAAACATCCAGATTAATGATTTTGATCTTACTTGATGGCTACGTCTACGAATTCGAATCCTTGGTCGCTTTTTGTCTTCCTTATCGGGATTATAATAGCGAGGTGTGTATTGATACGAACGATGTTTGGCTAATTTAATAAACATTGTAGCTTCCTAACACCATACATAATAATTTAAAAAAAGTTCTTTATCGTGTCAACAAACCTAAACTTTATTCAATTTAAGAGGACTTGAATAAAAATTAATTTATCGGGTTGACTAACATAATCTTTATCCGTCCTTTATATCTTCAATTCTTCAGGCACGCGGATGACAATTGTCATATATCTGTCGAATTGTATGATAATCCAAATGCGTGTAGATCTGCGTTGTCGAAATATCGACATGACCAAGCATCTCCTGTACAGATCTCAAATCTGCGCCATTCTCGAGCATATGAGTAGCAAAAGAATGTCTAAAAATATGTGGATATATTCTTTTCTGAATTCGAGCAAGGGTAACATATTTTTGAATTACTTTCCAAATTCCCATTCTAGAAAACTTTTTGCCAAAACGATTTAGGAAGACAAGATTCTTTGACCGTGGTCCCAGAGTCAGTATAGGACGTACCCTTGCCATATAGAGCTTTATCCAATGCACCGCCTCGTCGCCACAAGGTATGATTCTTTCTTTATTTCCTTTACCAAATACTTTTAAAATCCCCTCATCCAAGCTCACATTTTCCAGTTTCAATTCTATCAACTCCGATACCCTCAAACCGCAACCGTACAGCGTCTCTAAAATTGACCGGTCACGAATTCCAGTGGGTGTTTCCGTATCGGGAGTTTTCAATAAAGTAATCACTTCATCCAGTGATAAAATCTCAGGTAATTTCCTGCTTAGATGTGGTGTTTCTAGAAATTCTGCGGGATTTTTGTTTTCTATTTTTTCAAGAACAAGATAATTGTGAAATCCGCGAATTGCAGAAAAGTTTCTAGCAATGCTGTTTTCGGAAAGGTTAAGGTGATTTAAGTTTTGGGCATAATTTTGCAATGTCAGATTTGTAATTTGTTTGGTTGTCTTAATGCCTTCTTCGTTTAAGTACAAAATGTATTTTAACAAATCATTTTCGTATGCAAATACTGTGTTATTTGATAGTCCCCTTTCAAGAGATAAATAGCGTAAATAATTTTGGACCAATTCTTTCCAATTCATGAGTTACCCACGAACAAAGGGATTATACTTTTTTTCGTGTTCCACAATCGTATCAGGTCCATGTCCATTATATAGAATTGTATTGTCAGGCAAAACATAAATCTTAGTCTTTATGGTTTCAATCAATTGTGAATGGGATGAAAGGGGAAAGTCGGTTCGACCAATAGACTCCTTAAAAATAACATCTCCCACAAAAGCGATATTGTTAACCAGCAGTGAAATATGGCCCGGTGTGTGACCGGGAGTGTGTAGCACTTCAAATTTTATTTCCTCTAACTCAACAGTATCTCCTTCATCCAGTAGTTTATCTGGTGGTGGCGATTTTAATTGATGACCTAAATATGAAGAGAGATTAAGATTAGGATCGTTTAAATATGGTTCATCAAGAGGATGAATCATCAATTTTGCACCGGTTTCCGCCATTACACGAGTGTTACCGGCAATATGATCACCATGACCATGAGTGTTTATTAAATAAACCAACTCGAGATTAAGGGCATTTATTTTCTGGAGAATTGAGTCAGGATCATCTCCGGCATCGATTAAAACTGCCCTAGACGACCCAGGAGAATGGACAATGTAATTATTGACACCAAAGAAACCAATGGTGAGTTTATGGACAATCATCTATTACTCTGAATCAGGAATTAAATGTTCCGCAACTGAGAGCGCTATTCCTGAAAGCACTACCTCGGGGGCTAATTGTGTAAAATCCCCGGACAGAATTTTCTTTTCCACATTGGCGTAAAAAGAACATCCGGCTTCCTTTTCGACAATCACTCCGGAAACTCTACCCTGGTATTCGCCTATAAATATGACTTCCCCTAAGGATTCGCTCGGTACGTAACCAGTACAAAAATGAAGTTGAATGTGGGAATTCATTGTGTAGATGGAAATTAAATTTCCTCTATCTTTGCCTATAGGTATATCTGGATAAATCTCTAAAGAAAGTCGTCTTTTTTCTTGTGAATTCTCGAGAACAAAACGATAATTTTCTGCTCTCTTAATAGGTGCCACACCCAGCACTTTGCTAATCGTTTTGATATCCTGCTCGGTAAAATTGAATTCTTTCAAGTCTGATGCTCCTAAATCGTTTAATGCACCATGAATTTATAAAAAAATGGATGGTTCTCCAAATATTAAATCTTTGTGACTATGCTGAGTTTGTTCATAGTGCTACGGTACAAATCTTATAAAGTTTATTCATTTCACTCAGCCCCTTTCAAGTCAATTCTCGGACAATCGAATCAACAAGCTAAATTTATTTCTTTCATTCATCAACTATTGTTTTAAATTTAAAAGATTTCACTCTAACCTTAATTTTAATTTAAGAAAAAGGACCTTCTTTCATTGGAGATTTTCTGGTTAATCCTTTCAATTATAATAATTTTAATCGGTATTTTGGGCACAATAGTTCCTCTACTACCTGGTATACCTCTAATATATGCATCTTATTGTATTTGGGGTTTGGCATCTGGTTGGAAAGATTACGGGTTAACCACGATGATTGTCCTGGGCTTTATCACCCTAATTTCTGTACTTCTTGACTATTACTCCGGGGCAATTGGAGCAAAAAAATATGGTGCAACCTCCGCCGGAGTTTTGGGATCCATTATCGGTGCGATTGTCGGTGCGTTTATTTTAAGCATTCCCGGATTGATATTAGGACCCTTTTTAGGAGCTGTGTTAGGAGAAATTCTGGTGGGTAAAAAACACGCTGAGGCATGGAGAGCAGGATGGGGAGCATTTTTAGGATTTTTAGGTGGGACCCTATTTAAGATTTCTGCCAGTATCATGATGTTTTTCCTCTTCCTCTACTTCATTATCTTTTAAATTGAACAATCTGTCTATTTCTTGCAAAAGAAGAATACAATCATCATATCTTATCTGTATGTATTTCTCATTCAATTGGACTGGACAAACAATACAAATGTTTTTAGAAAATGTGGTCCGGTGATCAAGTCATCAGCGTTGTGGCCGATTAAAATTTTAGCCGCTATATGAATAAAATTTTTTATAGATAGAATTTGACCAATTATCTTCTGAACAATATATTTGCATTTTTTACCTCGATATACAAGTATATCAGCTAACTATGGAACAGACCTGAGTAATGCGACTGAGAAAAATGTTTTATTGGAAAAAAGTAAGTATCTTCATTTTAGCTATAACGAGTTTAATCCATGCTCAAGATTATTTATGGCCTACTAATGCTAGTCAATATTTAACTAGCAGTTTTGGCGAGTTTCGTCCAAGGCATTTTCATGCGGCGATTGATATAAAAACCTGGAATCAGACCGGATACAAGATATTTGCAATAGAAGACGGTCACATCTTTCGACTTCGGGTCTCCGCTCATGGATATGGTAAAGCAATTTATCTGAAATTAAAGGATGGTAATATTGTTGTATATGGTCATCTTGAGAAGTTCACTCCTGCTCTGGAAAATTTTGCGGATTCGTTAAGACTTATTGCACAAAATAATACCCTTGATACTTATTTAACATCAAATAAATTCCCGGTAAAAAAGGGTGATCATTTAGGTCATACAGGTGAAACAGGGATTGGTGTGCCACATCTTCATTTTGAAATAAGAGATGCGAAAAATCGACCTATAAATCCTCTTCAGTTTTACTCGGATATTATTAAAGATGATATACCTCCTCTGCCGCGTTCACTTGCAATAATACCGCTTAATGCAACAACCCTGGTTAATTTTCAACCTGATACTCTGATCATGAATTTACCGAGAAAGAGTGATGTAAATATCTCTGAACCCATTTATATGAATGGTAAGGCAGTTATAGCATTAAAGGCATATGATCAGGCAAACGGAGTAAATAATTTGTTTTCATTTTACTCCGGAAGCCTTTTTGTAAATGATTCTCTGGTATACAAAGTTCAATACGACCGATTTAGTTATGCTAATTCCCGTCTGGTTGAGTTGGACAAAAATTACTCCCTGTGGCGCAAGGGAACTGGGGTTTTTCATCAGTTCTTCAGACATAGGAACAACTCACTCTCCTTTTACGGTAGTTTTAAACCTGAAGATGGAATTTTATCAAAAAAGATACTAAAAGAGGGATTAAACCGTATTCATATAGAACTTTCAGATTATTTCGGGAATAGCTCAGATATCAATTTCTCTCTTATTTATCATCCTAAATCTAATTTATCCATTTTTGATATCAGTGAATTAACCAATAGTTTTCTCATTGGAATTAAAGCAAAACGGGCATTTAAGAACCTAGAGGTAGAATACCTTAACCAAAAACAGGAATTAGATGAAAAAATTGAAAACTTTAAATTAACTCAGTTACGCAAGGTCGCTGATACCTATTTTTATACGGTTAACATACCTTCTCCGAATAGTAGCCGATCTGCCACCTTAAAATTAACGGCCTTTACAGAAAACAAAGCTCCGTTCCTGCCTCTGTATTTGCCGTTCAAAGCTAATAGTCTGAATAACACTTCAAACGACAAATCCCTGAAAATAAAATTTCAAGGAGAATGGTTAGCGGTGAAAGCAGCTAGCGATTCATCTCCAATCGCCTCAAATAAAATGCAGGCACAATACTCATATCAATTAGATCCGAATACGACTTATTCACTATATCAAATTTCGCAACTAAGCGATTTTCACAGTCGCGATAAAGAAAAAACGCATAATTCAATCAGTCAAATGATTAATAGCATGAAATTAATCATTCCCTCCAAGAGCGCCAGCATCTCTTCACCCGACAATCTTGTTCAGATAAATTTCATGCGGGAATCCGTGTACGATACCGCCTACTGTAATATCAAAATTGATTACAATCGCGAGAAATTCCCTACACAACCGGCAGAATATCCCTATTTATCACCAATTTATAACGCAAAGCCCTTGGATTTAGCAATTAACCATAGCGCCACACTGGTTGTAAAATTGGTGGATACAATTCGACAACAATCAGGTGTGGGTGTATATTATTTAGATCGGGAAAAAGGTTGGAAATTTCTACCGGCGAATTTAGACATCGCAAAAGATCAATACCAGTCTAAAATTACTTCCTTGGAAGGCTTTGTATTAATTAGGGATACTATTCCTCCTCAAATTATACCAATCAGTCGGCTGGAATCTTCTTTAATTTCAGTAAATGGCGAGCCTTTAAAATTTCAAGTTAAAGATGAGATGTCCGGCATATACAACCAAGCCCAAATTGACGCTTACATTGATGATAAATGGTCACTGTTTGAATTTGACCCCGAAGAAGATTTGGTAATTGTTCCAAACAGGTTTCTTCCCCGAGGCATTCACACGATTAAACTTGTTGCAAAAGACAATATGGGCAACAATATCACAAAAAATTATAAATTCAAAAAGTGACATTTGGGACCTTTTGAATTTATATAGCATATAATTTAGTTTCTCTTGATTCTAATCGATTATTAAGTATTTAAACTTGTCTCATACAAAAATGCTAAATAAGATATTGAAATACACAGGAAGTGTCATTCTATTGCTGCTCGCAGGCTGCAGTTTTAACGAGCCAGTGTTACCAACATGGATGGTTCCATTGAATATACCCCTTTCCGGGGAGATTTTTAAATTAAGAGAAATTGTCAACGATTCAACGCTTATTGTTCAAGGACCAGATTCACTAATTTTTATTTCCGTTAAGGGCGAACTTGATTCGACCAGTCTTTCAAGAGAAGATTTGAGTATCCCACCATCAGACGAGACAGGGGCGATAAAATTAGGTCTGTTAAAATTTGATTCTTTCAACATCCCCCGTACAGAAATCAAAAATTTGAGAACACTAATACCCGACTTATCCGCTCTGGTCGGGCAAACCGTCGTCATTCCGGCACAAACCTTACTGGATCTCAACGAAGTGGTTGAATCTGATGAATTTAAACGTGTTCATGCCAAATCCGGAAGTGTAACATTGCGACTTTTCAATAACCTTCCGTTTCCAATCGGACCAAACAGTTCGACTCCAGAAGGTATCCAGATTTCTGTTCAGAATGACAGTCTGAATGACCCCATCCTCGAATTAAACTTCGACGAAGTCATAGATACCGGCGAACTTGCGGAGGTAAGCGACCAGGTTGATCCGGATGGACAATGGATTTATTCCCGACTAAGGCTCAATTACAATTTACCTGTTGCCGAACCCACCGTTGTTTTCGTCACAGATTCACTCTTGGATTCAACCGGGTTTTGGTTAGAGGTCAATCTTGAAAATTTCGAAGCAGATTCAGCAGTAGCTATTGTTGATGATCAGAGAATTTCAGATATTCTACGATTGAAATTTGATAATGAAAATAGAATAAAAAGAGGTGAAATCGATAAGGGTCGCGTGCAATTGGAGTTTATAAACAATCTGGATCTGAATGGTAAAATAAAGTTTACACTACCCAATATAAGAACGCCCTTTGATGAACCGTTCTCTGATAGTCTCGAGGTTCCGGAGCACGGAACCTCCGACTATGAAATAATTTTGGATCATTTTACTGTGATTAATCCAAATAATCCTGAGGACTTTATTGACAGTCTTCTGGTAAATTTTGAGCTTGATTTAAGCAGTTCACAAAACTTTGTATCGCTCACCAACAATGATAGTATCAATGTTCACATTGTAAGCGACAGCATTTATCTGCAATCTTTCGTCGGTTATTTTTCTCTGGATACATTGACCATCCCAACAATCGAGGAAAACAATATTGCCGATTATGAAGATATTCCTACCGGCATATTCCTGCAAAATGCACAAGTGGATGTCAGTCTCTGGAGTGAAATATTGGTAGAAAATTTATTGATGAATGTAAAAATTACCGGTTATCAGGAAGATGAAAATGGTGCACGCACTGATTCCGCCCTGATGGAAATTACTCGTACGTTTACTTCTCATGGATATCCGGGCAACCCCGATCTTCTCAATATCACAATCGAAGGTCCGGAAGTGGCAAATTTCATAAACATTCTCCCAACATCAGTAAAGGCAACCGGGACGCTCCTTTTAGAGGGAAATGCAGAATTAGACAGAACGAGCAATCTTTTTGGAGATTATAATTTTACAACACCACTTCGGATCGAAATCGTGGATCTCAATCCAATTAGAAGTAAGATTGATACAGTTGGTCATAATGATTTGGATGACGACGCTATTGACCTAACTAATGATTTTATTGAAAAAGGAATTCTATTTTTAACTGTTAGCAATCATACTGCTCTGGAGGCAAATGTTGAAATTTATGTGAGTAAGGATTCTTCACATACGAAGGACTCATTTTTTGATTCAACGAATTATAATCCGTCAATCGAATTCGTAAAATCGCACTATATTTATGCCGCACCTACAGATCCCATCACCGGATTTGTCACTCATCCGCTCGAATCCGAAGTTAACCTACCGTTGAGTAATCAAGAAATATTGATTTTGATAAATCCGCCCTACATGATTGGTTTTAGATTGAAAATAACAGATTCGCCGGGGATTATTTCTTTTCGCTCGACGGATTATATAAAGGTGTTCGGTTCGGCACGGCTATCAGTCAAAATTGAAGACAATTAAAATTCACAAATTCGCGATGCTAAGTAGATTTTTTGAACTCCTTTTGATTGTTTATGCAGGAATCATCCTATCTAACATCTTATATGCCCAGCACACCATCGATGCCCGGGGAGCGGGTATGGGATTCAGTAATTCAGCAGATACCCGTGGTTTAGAATACGTTGGATTAAATCCGGCAACGCTCGCACTACCTCATCCATTTCGGTTTGAGTTTAACCTCCTTTCTGTAAATGCAACCGCCTCAAATAACAGTTTCAATAAAAGCCAGTACGATAAATATTTTACTACCGGAAATCTTCTTAACGAATCTGATAAGAATGATATTTTAAATTCTATACCTGAAGATGGTCTGAGAGGAGATGCCTCCGCGCGGGCTAACTCTTTGGGAATCTATATACCCTATTTCAGTTTTTCGGTTATCGGTTTGGGAAATGGATATGCAAGAGTTCCTGAAGACTTACCCGAATTGGCATTCCGGGGCAATTTGGAGGAAGGTAAATCTTACCCCCTGGGAAATCTGAATGGTGATGGCTGGGGCTGCGCGGGAATCCTTTTAAGTGGTGCCGTGCCAATAATCAAAAACGATTATACACACTCTCGAATAAGACTATTAGCCATTGGAGCCAGCGTTAAATATTTCTGGGGATTAGGATATGCCGAAATCATAAAGTCAGAAGGTCAGTTAACCAATTTTAGCAGAAGTTCTGATCTTCTATTTGCCAGCATAGATCAAAATATCGAAGTGAGATATGCAGAGAGGGGAAAGGGACTGGGAATCGATGTTGGTGCCATATCAGTGATTGATGAAAAATGGACCGTTGGCATAACGTTTTTAAATGTGGTTGGCGGACTAAGATGGAATGGAAATCCTCAAATGGCAACCTATTCAATTATATCGGATACCTTTGCCATTTCCAGTTCACTGGTTGAGCAACCTGACAGCATAATTGTTACAAAAGACTCAACCTATCAAATTGATGCTTTTGGTACAAGTTTACCCAAGAGCTTCGACATCGGTGTTGCATATAGAGTAAATAATACTTATTTGCTTACAGCGGAATATGGTCAGGGTCTTTCAAATTCCATGGCAGGGACCAAGAAAGCACGCCTGGCTTTTGGATTAGAATACACCGGAGTGAAGGTTCTCCCGTTACGAACCGGAGTATCATTTGGAGGTAGATTTGGAACTGCTCTCGCGATTGGATTTGGAATTGATTTGAGACACTGGTTCCTTGATGTTGCTTATGTTGGTTATCGAGGAATAACCCCAAGGACCGCCAAGGGTATGACATTGTCGCTTACAACAAGAATCAGATTCTAAACACGCCTTCTATTAGGCTTTTCCTCTATTCACCTCAAAATTTGATTTTTCAAACAAATTATTCTATAGTTTTAGTGTCATCGCTACCGCGCTTACAGGACAAAATGTTGTAAATTCCCTTGAGGTCTTAACAATTTCGGGAATTTTCTCACGTAAAATCTTTTTAAATCCAAACACTGGAAAAAACTTAACAGCCGTCTCCGTGAGTAGAAAAAGCTGTACTACTTTATGACTTTTTGCCAATTTGATAATTTCACGGACTAGTAACTTGCCATAACCTTTTGAGCGCTGCATTTTATCAACAGCGAGCGACCTGAGAAGCGCATAATTCCCGTATAATTCTAAAGCCACACAGCCGATGATTTTTCCGTCCAATTCTAGAACTACCATCGTATTTAAAAACTCTTCAATATCTTCATTTGGGAGAGCAGCATTCCTTAATAAATTGGATATCGATGTTAAGTGCCCTATCTCTGCTGATCTGATTTCTAGATTCAATTCCGTCATTTTTTCAACTTATACTAAATCAAGAACCCTTTCAAAATCCTGAATCAAATCCTCAACATCTTCCAATCCAACCGAAACGCGGACTGTTCCTTCCGTAACACCAGCTTGGCTTAATTCTGTCTCGCTCATTTTTATGTGGCTAGTGAGAACAGGGATGCTCACTAAGGTTTCGGCGCTGCCAAGGCTGGTTGCATTTAAAGCAACCTGCAAATTATCACAAAAGGTCTTGGCAGCTCGAAGATTTTCCAACTCGATACAGATCATGCCTCCGCAACCTTTCATCTGGCTAGAGGCTATTTCACTCTTCTCAAAGGATTTTAATCCGGGATAATACACTTTTTTCACCCGTTTATGGTTCTCAAAAAATTCTGCCAATTTCATGGCATTTCTATTATGATTATCTACTCTCACCTTGAGTGTTTTTAAACTCCTGTCCAGCAGGTAGGCATCTATGGGATTGATGCAGCCGCCAAATGCCTTAAGAGAATTATGAATATTAGTAATTTTTTCTTTACTGCTAACAACCGCGCCAGCCATTACATCACTATGACCACCAATATATTTTGTGGCGCTATGAAGCACCACATCTACGCCAAAATCTATTGGATTTTGATTTATGGGAGAAGCAAAGGTATTATCTACCATAGTAATTGCATTTATTTTTTTTGTGCTTGCCACTACATTTTTTAAGGATATACAATCTGTTGTTGGGTTCACGGGTGTTTCGAAATAGACAATTTTCGCATCAGGCACTCTTACATCCACCTCGTACAACTCATGCTCGTTCAAAAACCTGACCTGAACTCCAAAATTAGAAATATAATCCCGCAAAAACCTATAGGTCATTCCATATAACCGATTTGATGCCGCGATAATATCGCCTGAACGAACAAATGTTAATATCGACGAGGTAATGGCAGCCATACCGCTAGAAAAAACTATTGCATCTTCGCCATTCTCTAATCGAGATAACTTCGATTCCACATTTCGAATACTTGGATTTCTATAGCGAGTGTATATATAAAAATCTTCATCGTCAGATATAAATCTCTGATATTCATCCGTTCTGTCTACACCAAAAGAGGTTGTTTGAAAAATGGGATAACTAACACTTCGAAATTCATCATCTTTATGCCCATGAATAGCATGTGTCGATTTACCTTTTCCCACTTGCTCTATTCCTTTCTAACCTTTAATCTATAAACTAGTTCGGTTTAAATGCGGAAACATTTATGCTCACTACAGAATTTGCCAAAGATTTTAGTTCATTTGATTTAAAAAATATTGAATTTGATTTTATTATATCTGCGGGTATTGTTTCAGAATCTATCCAATCTGTAGTGATCCTAGTTTCACTTAGGATTTCAATATTATTTAGTCCCACATCAGAGATATAGGACAAATATTCATCTTTGAGAGAAGCACCGGCTATACACCCTACATAGGCTTCAACACTATTTCTTATTTTATCATTCAATGGATGCAACAAAACAATATCAGACACCATCATTCTGCCGCCAGGTTTTAGCACCCTGAAAATATCCTCAAATACTTTCATCTTATTGGGTGATAAATTGATAACACAATTGGAAATCACCAAGTCAACGGAGTTATCCGCTACCGGTAAATTTTCTATTTCACCTAAACGAAATTCAACGTTTTTAAAACCCCCATTAAGGGCATTCTCTATCGCATTATCAAGCATCTCCGGTGTCATATCTACACCAATCACTTTGCCCGTTTGCCCCACCTTCTGAGATGCGAGAAAACAATCGATCCCTGCACCGGATCCAAGGTCCAACACCGTATCACCTTCTTTAATAAAGGTATGAGCCAGTGGATTTCCACAACCTAAACCCAAATTTGCGCCTTCGGGTACTGAATCAATCTCAGTTTTGCTATAACCAACAAACTCACTCAAGGATTTTTCAGCATTTCCACAGCCACATCTTGAAGGCTCACAACATGATGTTGATTTGGACGCGATTTCACCATATTTCTCGCGAACCAATTTCCAAATTTTCTGATCTTCCATTTCATTTTCCCCTTATGATTATTCCAAAACATCTTTTAACATAGGTCCCAATACATTTTTTACCATGGGACCAAATTCATTTATTTTCATCAGCGTGATACAGCATATCTTACCTTCTTTTTCGTGAGCTACCAAAGCCAGTTTATCACCCGATTGTATACCAGCCTTTTGACGTATGTCTTTTGGCAGAACCATTTGACCTCGTTCATCAACAGTGATGATTGATTCTATTGTCGTACAACAGTTTTCATTTCCCATACAATTCTCCTTACGTTGTCGTATATTCAAAAGTTTCGGTATTTTCTAATTTTTCTGAAAAATCTAATATTTATCATGTATCATTTCAAGCACTTTTTTGTTTTTTTTATTTCAGACCATAAATTAGAGCAAGCAAACTAAAGACTTACTGGTTATGCCGAATCAAACAGAATACCCTATTAATGGTGAACTAGACCTTCACACATTCAATCCAAAAGAACTGAAGGATTTAATTCCTGAGTATATTCACGCGTGTCAGGATAAAGGGATTTATCAAATTCGAATTATTCATGGAAAAGGAAAGGGGATTTTAGGGAGATCTGTCCACAGCATTTTAGATAATCTGAAGGAGGTCGAAGCATATTGGCAGGAAGGTAGCGGAGGAGGATGGGGTGCAACCATCGCAAAACTCAAATACAGAACATAAATAAAATCTAGGATTGAAAGGAAATGATGGAAAATATAATGAACACCAGGCAATTAGGTAAAAACGGGCCATATATAACAGAGATTGGATTGGGCACCTGGGCTATCGGCGGGCCATGGGGCTGGGGATGGGGTCCACAAGATGATCAACAATCGATAGAAACCATTCGCAGAGCATTTGACCTGGGTATAAATTGGATTGATACAGCACCTGTTTACGGATTGGGTCATAGTGAAACCGTTGTCGGGAAAGCCGTTAAAGGTTATAGAAAAGAAATTTTCTTAGCTACCAAATGCGGTTTGGTATGGGATGACCGTCGAAGAGTAACGAATAATAATCAACCCCAAAGCATAAAAAAAGAATGCGAAAATAGTCTACGGCGCTTAAGTGTAGACTATATAGACCTCTACCAGATCCATTGGCCGGATTCCCGAACCAGTGTTGAGGAAAGCTGGGGTGCGATGATCCAATTGAAAAAAGAAGGCAAAGTCAGATATATCGGAGTGAGTAATTTCGATGTATCCCTGCTACAGAAATGTCACGAAATCGAACCTGTGCAATCACTGCAACCACCTTACAGTATGTTGCATAAAATATTGTACCCCGAAGTCGAAAAAGAAATTCTTTCCTGGTGTAAAGATCATGATGTGGGAGTCGTTGCATACGGGCCTTTACAAGCGGGCTTGTTAACCGGAAATTTTGATGAGAAAAGACTGGCACAATTACCTAAAGACGATTGGCGTCACAGAAGTGAATTCTTTAAAGAACCAATGTTTTCAAAATCTCTTCAATTTACCAAACAACTAAAACCGATATCAGATAAATACACTAAGTCTCTAACGGAACTAGCAATTGCCTGGGTATTAATGAATGCCAGCATTACATCTGCCATAGTTGGGGCACGTCAACCAAAACAGATTGACGCAAATGTCGGCGGAGCAAACTGGAGATTGACTCAACTAGATATGGACTCTATTAGTAGGATTTCCTTAAGCATATTCGAATAAATATTCCCATCGCGATCATTTTTCGAAACATCGAATCAAACTTTACGTAAACCACAAATTTATTAAACGATCCACAATCCACAATTTTCTTCTGATGAAAACAATACAGGTTATTCTTACATAATCAAAACCACAATTGATAAATCAATTCTATAAGGAGGAATTATGAATAAACTATGGTTAAAACATTTCAGAATTATCGTTTTAATCTCGGCATTTTTTGTTCTTGAATCAGGATATGCCCAGCTTGAAACACCCAGAGTGAGCCCATTTTCGAAAGTCAAACAAAGAATTGGACTTACAGATATAACCATTTCTTACCACAGACCCGCGGTAAAAGACCGCGAAATCTGGGGGAAATTAGTTCCTTATGGTATGTCTCCCGGTGTATCATTTGGTTCCGGAAATCTTTTCCCCTGGCGTGCAGGTGCCAACGAAAATACAATCATATACTTTGCAGACGATGTTAAAATTGAAGGTGAAATGCTACCTGCCGGGAAATATGGTCTTCATATGATTCCAACGGAGAAAGAGTGGACAATTATTTTTAGCAAAAACTATTCATCATGGGGGAGTTTCCATTATGATCAAAGTGAAGATGCACTGCGCGTAACTGTCATGCCGGTTGATGACGAGCACAAAGAATGGCTTGAATATGGTTTCGAGGATTTTACAAATTCCTCAGCCGTGGCATACCTCCGTTGGGAAAAATTAAAAGTTCCCTTTAAGATTGAGGTCAATACCACAGATGTTGTTATGAAGAGCTTCAAAGACCAGCTTCGCGGACAATCGGGTTTTAATTGGCAAAACTGGAACCAGGCAGCCTTTTACTGTCTGCAAAATAATGTTAATCTGGACCAAGGTCTCGAGTTCATTAATAAATCCATCAGTATGAATGAAAATGCCACAAATAGGAATTTATTGGCCTACCTTCTTATGGCAAAAGGCGATAATGAAGAAGCCATGAAAGTGTTCGTGGCGAATACAAAAAAATACCCTGAAAACTGGAATGTGTGGGATAGCCTGGGCGAAGCATACGCAAACAGTGGCGATACGAAAAATGCAAAAAACTATTACAAAAAAGCACATGGTATGGCGCCGGATAATCAAAAATCTAGAATTGAAGATATTTTAACCAAATTAGAAGAAAATAAAACAGCAATGTAGTAATCCACCTTGTTTTTGGAATAAATGCGATTTGATTGAGCAGGACTTTAGATACATACTGGTAGTCCTGCTCAATTTTGATTTGCAAATCTCTGAATTTTTTTTCTGGATACCTTATAATAAAAAAAGGGGAAACGTCATGAAACATTTTATCATTTTTATGCTCCTTTTGACTCCCTTATTCGGGCAACAGAACCAAATTATACTTGAGAGCGATGACCAAAACATACTCGCCTTAATTCACAATGCCGAACTCACAAAAGCTGAAAATCTGATAGACCAGAAAATCGAAGCCGCACCCAACAATCCAAAATACCACTTAATAAAAACCTCTATGTATTTTCACTCACGTTATTTTCGGATCCCCTCTATGGATAGGGACTCAATAGCAGATTTGTTGGCGCAGTGGTCTCAAAAAACAATCAAAGTTGCTGAAAAACTTGATAAGACCACCTTAAATAAATTTTACCTTGGATCAGCCTACTGTTATCGAAGTGTTTCGGATATATTGAAAAGATCTTATTGGGATGCCTACTTTTCAGCAAGAAAAGGACGGAAATTTCTCGAGGATGTAATAAAAGAGAATCCTGAATTTTATGATGCTTATGTTCATCTGGGTGTGCGAGAGTATTTCGTCGATACCCGCATTACCGGCTGGAGAAAATCCCTGGCGTGGATATTGGGTCAATCGGGTGACAGGGACAAGGGATTGGAATACATTGAAAAGACAGCCCAAAATGGGAACTTAAATAAAGACGAAGCAAAATTTATCTCTATAGCCATCTACCGGTTTTTCGAGCCCGATTTGCAAAAGGCTCTTGCTTTCGCAAAAGACTATAAAACTAGATATCCGAATAACCCCTTTGCAGAAAACCAATTTCTGGCATTGGAATTCCAAAATCTTTTTGAGACCAATGGTGTTGATTTCGTCTCTGAAAACATAGATAGTCTGCGCGTGAGGTACCGAATCAATGATGACGGAACGCTTAACAACCTTGGATACACTTATGTAAATCAAGAAAACTATGATGTTGCGATCGCCATCTTCAAGTTGAATGCTGAGCTATTTCCGGAAGTTGCCAATTGTTGGGACAGTCTTGCAGAAGGATACATGCTTTCAGGTGATAATCAAAATGCAATTCGATATTATCGAAGAGCGTATCAGCTTATTTTCGATGATCAAAGCATCACTGAGGAACGTCGAGAATTTATTCTGGAAAATATAAAGGAAAAGATGGATCAATTAGGTGCTGAACTCGAGCCCGGATCTATTTAATAAAGTTCAACACTTGCTTCTTTTAATATTTGGTTTCCAGCCTTTGTGGTATGCTCTGTAATTTTTTAGATTTGTCAGAGCTCCTGTTAACAATATTTGAAATCATTCCCCTAAATACGAAAATATGAAATGGCAAAATAGAATACCAATAAAGCCTGCCTAATAATCCGTTCGGTCTAAAAGTGGCGGTTTGAATTAATTCCCCGCCGTTTTGGTGCTTGACTATTTTAAACTCCAGCCAGGCTTCCCCGGGCAGTTTCATCTCTGCATATAAAAGAAGCCGCATATTATCTTTATCCGCCAAAATGACCCTCCAAAAATCTAGAGGATCGCCTGGTTTGAGACTAATCTGATTGGTTCGACCACGACGCAATCCGACTCCACCGACAGTCTTATCGATAAAACCGCGAATTCCCCATAACCAATACTGTCCATACCAGCCTTGACTACCTCCAATGGACCAAACAGTATCAAGCACTTCCTGAGCCGGTTTTTCAAAACTCAATTTTCTTTGATCAACCAGGCACCCATACTTTGGCACCTGAATAAATTCATTATAATTACCATGGAGAGTACCGGTGATCCAGGCATCCTTCCAACTCGAAATCACTGTATTTTCAGCAATTTTTGAGAAAGCTCTTCTTACGGCCTCAGCATACCCGACACACTTATGGGGAATAATTCGGGTGATTTCATCATTTTGGCAGACCACCTCGTTTTTTAAACTGTCCACAAGGCTTTGGGCTAACGAAAATGAAGTGGATGTTACAAAATATAACCAATAAGATGACAGACGTGGCGAAAGAACCGGCACATTTATTATAAATCTTTTAAATCCCCGGACTCTGGCAAATTGCAGCATCATTTGCTTATAATTGAGAATATCGGGACCGCCTATGTCGAAGGTCTTTTTGTAGCATCCCGGGTTTCCAATTACTTTCGTGAGATAGTATATCACATCATAAATGGCAATGGGCTGGATTCGGTTGTTCACCCATCGGGGAGCAATCATTACAGGTAATTTTTCAACCAAATCACGAATAATCTCAAAAGAAGCACTGCCGGAACCAATAATAATTCCAGCTCTTAGGGTAGTTAAAGGAACGCTGCTTCGCCTTAAAATCTCTTCTACATGAAGCCTTGATTTTAGATGCGATGATAAATTCTGATCATTCACAATACCGCTTAGATATATAATCTGTTTTGCCTTTGTTTTAGCAATTCTGCCAACAAAATTTTCAGCACATATCTTTTCGAAATTTGAAAAATCTTTTGCAGTATGGCTCATTGAGTGAACCAAATAAAAGGCAACCTCAATATCATCGGGAATGCTGTTTAACGACTCTAATTCCAATAACTCACCAGTGATAACGTCTACTTTGTTCCTTATTGATGAGGGTACGGTCAGCCTATTGGCATCACGAACTAAGCATACGACCGTGTGGCCCTCTTCCACAAGTGCCGGTAGGAGCCGTTTCCCAATATATCCGGTGGCACCAGTTAATAAAATTTTCATCTTAAAATCACCCTATTATCATGTATTGGCAATTGATCGAAATATTCTTTATATATTGGTTTGCGAAATCTAAATTGCATATAAAATAGAGGATATGCAAAAGGATCCATCCACTTCCAGCGGCTCTCAAAACTGATGTCGTCTTCAATAATTGTTTTGCCGTCCTTCTCAAAAACTCTGTGAAGATGATGCCAAGATTTTAGAAAAAAGGGGAGTTGGCGCCCTTCATCGATGAAATAAAATTCCCTGTCCGAACTGTTATTTTCGGTGATAACGCTTATCCAGGTCTGGCTAAAAAGTAAAAAGTTTAGTTTCAAATGAATTTCGTCCCCCTTCTAGTTTCCGTCATATCGAAGAATCTTAAGGATTGGAAAAGGCGGACTCAGCTTCTGAAAAAGTTGCTGATTAAAATTTTCAACAACTACTCTAAATTCATGTGTAGCAGGAGTTAATATTCTTAATCTCATTATTATAAGGTGTCGCTGTTTTCTTTGTAATACTTTGCCTGCTTTTTGATTTCAGCAATTTCCACGGCGCTCATTGTCTTCAGATTTCGGTAAGCCATTCCTACCCGTGGATTATTTTCAAGAACTCTTTTGTTACGGTCAAAAAAATCCCAGTACAGACTGTTGAAAGGACAAGCTTTTTCGCCATATCGCCTAGTTCGAACATAGTAGCAACCCGAACAATAGTTGCTCATTTTGTTGATGTAATTCGATGTAGAAACATACGGCTTTGTGGCCACAACACCGCCGTCAGCAAATTGGCTCATACCGCGAGTATTGGTAATTTCAACCCATTGGATGGCGTCAATATAAATACCTAAATACCATTTATCCACCTCATCAGGATGAACACCCAGAAGATTAGCAAAATTACCGGTAACCATCAATCTTTGAATATGATGGGCGTAGGCGTGGTCCAGCGACTGATTAACCACATGCTTCATACAGTTCATTTTTGTATCGCCGGTCCAATAAAAATCAGGAAGTTTATGCCGGTGGTTAAGGAAATTGGTATGCTCATATTGAGGCATTTTTGCCCAGTATACTCCGCGCATAAATTCACGCCAGCCTATAATCTGGCGGATAAACCCCTCTATTTGGGCAAATTTTATTTTGTCTTCATTTTTCCGCCAATGTTTGACGGTTTTATTAACAACTTCCATGGGGTGTAGCATTTTCGTATTCAATGCAAATGATAACCGAGAATGATAAAGGTAAGCATCTTCAGAAGTCATAGCATCCTGATATGTGCCAAACTTTGATAAATTGTTTTCAAGAAAATGGTCCAGAAGTTTTTGTGACTCTGAGCGCGATATTGGCCATGGAAATTTTTCTTTATCAATGCTTCCAATGGTCTTGACCTTCATCTTCTGAAACATCTCAACCAATTCAGTAACATCGTGCTTGAAAAATAATGCCTTCGGAAGTTTTATATCCATGGGAAGTGCGCTCCGGTTTTCTGAGTCATAATTCCAACGCCCAGTTAGGGGTTCACCATCCTCCATTAAAATATCAAACTTCTTGCGAATATGACGGTAAAACGTTTCCATTAAGTACTGTTTGCGATCCCTGAATAAATCTACAACCTCATTTCTTGATGCTAAAAAGTGCTTAGTGCTAAAAACCTCAAATGGCATTTTCTGCTTTCGGACGAATTTGGAAATCAGCCTATCAAGACGATACTCATCCGGCTGCATATATTCAAACCGATCAAAATTCTTGTCTTTAAATAAGCTGATTATATTTTCTTCAAAGGATTGCAAATTTTCGGGACCATCCAATCGAAAGTATATAATTTTATGTCCATTCTCCGTTAAGTGATTAGCAAAGGTTCTCATCGCAGAGAAAAAGCCTACCACCTTTTGGATATGGTGAGTCACGTATTCTGTTTCGGGGATAATCTCCATCATTATGTAAGTAATATTGGCATCCGATTCTTTGAACCAGCTGTGGTTATAGTTTAATTGATCGCCTAATATTAATCGTAATGTTCTCGCCATGATGAAAAGTAGTCTATTGGGTTAGTTCATTAAGAATTAGTCTATATAATTCCAATATATCAGTTAATACATCATTCCCCTTTGATGAAATAGCATCATAAACAATCTGATGTGGTATGTCAAACTCATTACAAAGTAATCTTGCTTGATGCCAGGTTGGAAGCCAAATCATCGCATTCTTAACCTCCTCAATCGAACCCAGTATTTTCTCGAAATGACCTAGATTGAGAATGAAATAAATGTTATTGGGAAAAGGCGATGCCACTTTAATTTTATTAGACTCATCCCAAACAAAACAACCTACATGCGGCTGCCATTTCAAATCCGCCAGTTTTGATCTTTTTGCAAACTGGCAAGCCTCCTTTGTGAAGGGTATCGAGGCCTTGTCAGTTTCCGTATTAAAGGGTGTGCTTGTCATTTTATCATCATAATTATGTTAAAGCATCTTTATTGATGAAATTCCACCATCAACCTGAAAGGTTTGTCCGGTTATCCACGAACCATTTTCACCAAGAAGCAGTGTCGCCAATTCAGCAATCTCTTCAGGCCGACCGACGCGTTTAAGCGGATGTCTTTGCGAAGATGCTTCCCGCTTTTGCTCGGTCGATAACAATTGTCGGGCAAGAGGGGTATTCGTGAGTGACGGTGCAATCACATTCACCCGTATTCTCGGCGCAAATTCGGCAGCCAAAGATCTTGCAAATCCTTCTATCGCTCCTTTGGCACTCGAAATTGAAGTATGATACGCCATGCCGATTCTCACAGCTACAGTGCTAAAAAGGATGATGGTTCCACCAACAGGTGATTTTTGCAAAAAAGGTGAATACGTTTTTATGGAACGAACCGCACCCAACAAATTAATATTAAAATCATCTGCAAAGTCGTCTGTTGTTAATCGTTTGAATGGCTGCAGACGAATAGTTCCGGGGCAATATACTAAACCCTGAAGACTTTCGGGTAAAACGTCAGTAGGAAAATTACCCATTTGGGTTACATCCAATTGAAAGTGACTAACATTGCTCATCGAATTACCTGGTTCCCCTGAACGTGAACCAACATAAATTTTGTCGCCGGAATTAGATAATCTCTCCACAATCTTTCTACCGATTCCGGTAGTTCCACCGATGATTAAATAGTTTTTATTTTCCATCTTGTTTTCTCGGCTATTATGATGCCAATTTGCTCAAATTGGACGAGTTGTTCGATTTCCCATTTAGCTCTAACAAATGACCGGATTTCTTAGCTTTCGTTTGCAAATAAAATTTATTCATTTGGTTTGGTTCAATTTCGAGAGGTATTCGGTTAATAACAGGAATTCCGCATTCCTTCAGGCTGTCTATTTTCTTGGGATTATTTGTTAATAATTGAACGGATTTCACACCAAGAATTTTAAGCATTGTGGCGGCAATATTATAATTTCGCATGTCATCAGGAAAACCCAACAAACGGTTGGCTTCCACCGTATCGAATCCGTATTCCTGCAAAGAATAGGCCCTGATTTTATTTCCTAGGCCGATCCCTCGACCTTCTTGTCGCAGATAAAGAACAATCCCTTTACCTTGTTCTGATATATACTTAAGTGCACCATTTAATTGTTCACGACAGTCACACTTTAAAGATCCCAGGACTTCACTTGTTAGGCATTCCGAGTGCATCCGGACCGGGACTGCCTCGCCGTTCAGAATATCTCCGGCAACGATGGCCAGATTTTCCTTATCGTCCAAATCGTTTCGAAACACATAAACCCTAAAAACCCCGTGCATGGTTGGCAGAGTGGTTTCTGAATAAATCCAAACCCCATTAATATACTTATCTTTCATTTGATTGCTCCTTTTTATTATTCTATAGCCTAAAACTCCCAACTTAGACCAATTGTGGGTAAAATACCTAAATCGCTGCTCGTAATTATCTCATCATCCCAAAAATCATATCTGGGCCTTAAGGGTATCTTGTTGTTATAAATATTCTGGATATCAAGAAATAAAATAATTGTCCAGGTTCTCCAGTAAAAATATCTATCAACACGAATATCAAGATGATGACCAGCATCTAAACGCCCTGATAAATACTCTTCGGGGAGGTTCTGGATAAATCCCGGATTTGTTGAGTTTTCGGAAGGTCTGTATACAGGCGTATAAGGCAAACCGGTGAAGTAAAGAAATTTTGAGCTTATTTCCCACCGGGAATTGAAAATATATCCCCCGCTTAAATTAAAGATGAATCGCTGGTCATTAGCCCCTGGATAACTGTTGCCATTTCCGGCTGTAAATTCATTTTTCCCATAAGAAAAACTTACTTGTCCATAACACGGGATTTCTGAGAACTTCTTTTGAACAAAGAGCTCTGCTCCATAGGCCAGCCCGTCAGCGCCGGATACCATATCAAAATAACCAAAAGATTGGAAATCTTCCTCCCTTCCACCAAAACCTGTCCCGGTATTTGTTTGAACAATATAGTCAGTCACCCCGGGTGTCCTTCCGGTTGGAATATCGGTGTATCTTTTGTAATAGCCCTCTGCAGTCAGCCGTAAATCATTTTGAATCAAATAATCCCATCCCAAAATAATCATTTGGTTTTTGAGCGCCTTCAAATTTCGATTAACCGGATTCACGACCCACACATATGATGGACTTTGATAATAGATTCCGGAACTCACTTTGAGGCTGTGGCGAGAACTAATTCTATATTTTAAAGACAGGCGAGGAGCCCAATAGAAGGGAGACTCCAAATAATTAAAATAATCTGCCCGAATTCCAAAAGCGATGTCTAAAGACGGAGTGGCCAGCCAGTCAAATTCAATAAATGCGGCATATTTATTTCCAGATGCATCTATCTTATTAACCTGATTTACACCTATCTCAGAATAATGAACCCGTCTGCCATTGCGATCATAAACTGTATCTGCAAAAACAGTAGTATTGTCGTTAAAAACAGCTTTTGACGATAATCCGGTATTAATCCCTAATGTATTTGTGACAGACCAATAGTGAGAGGCCCTTAAATTAATTTCCTGCTCATCCGCATTGCTGTTAAAATACTCTTCTTCGAATGCATCCTTCTGATTAAGCCGATACTGAAAAAAATTACTACTCAGTGTGATATCTAAAAATCCGTGATTTAGGAGTCGTCGGTAATTTAATCCTGCAACATAAAGATTTTGATTATTATCCAAAATAGCAGCATTCCTTACACGATTCTCAAAAGTACTTTGATTGCGGTCAATTTCATCTATTGCCGCCAGCCCCAAGAAAAACAGTTTATCCCTCGGTGATAAATCGTAATTAATTATTGCATTAAAATCCGTGTAAACTGGTACAAACGGTAAATCATTAAGTTTAAAAATTAAATCAAGATAACTTCTTCGTGCTGAAACTATAAAATTCCCTTTATTGGAGATGGGACCTTCAAAATTAAAACCGTATTGCGTGGCCGATACCAGGAACTTTCCACCAATCCTATCCGAACGACCATTTGCGAAAGAGAGCGAGAGAACCGACGACATCTTATCTCCATATGCAGCTCCGAATCCGCCTGTGGAAAAAGTGACATTTTCAACAAAATCAAGATTAATAAAGCTTAGGCTGCCACTGCCGGTGCCCTGAGTGGTAAAGTGGTTTATATTGGGCACTTCAATATTGCTTACGGTGAAGAGATTTTCTGAGGGTCCTCCTCCTCTGACTAGCAAATCATTTCTTCCCCCGGCGTTTACAACCGCAACTCCAGGCAGAGTGGACACGGTTCTAACAACATCTTCAAATCCACCGGGGAATCTGCGAATTTCTTCACGGGATAATCCAGTCACAGAAGTCTGTGTTTGGCTTTCTTCAAGAAAATAACCTGCGGATACGCTGATCGCCTCACCCTCTATTACATTTTGTATTAATTCAACTTCTACCTCCGTGGGACGAGACTCTTTTACAACAATATCAGTTTTCAGGGCAGTTTCATACCCAAGGAAATTAATCTCTAAGCGATATATACCCACCGGAATATTCTCTATATAGAAATTCCCTTCTTCGTCAGTTGCTGCACCAAGCTCAGTACCCAGAATTAGTATGTTGGCGCCAATAAGTGCCTCTTTGTTTCGACTATCCAATACTCTACCTGTTATTATTCCTCTGGATTCAGCATATAGCCAACCTGAAACAGAAATCAAAAATATTGCCAAAATATATCGATTCATCTTTTTAGACTTACATTAAGCGATTTGAGCGTTTAAATATTACATCAATAAAGATTGGAAGTCAACATTTATTTTCATATAATCGCTCATTACGCTCATTTATGTTGATTTGCTAATATCTTTCAATTATATTTAATTAAATTATGTAAGGATGAATCCATGATTAAGCGACGGATAAAACCTAAAAAAGGGCAAGAATCGGTTTGGGATTATCCCCGACCACCGCGGTTAGAGAGTTGCAGCTTAAATATAAAAATAAAATTTAATAATGAACTTATTGCAAATACTCGAGGTGCGAAGAGAGTCTTGGAAACCAGCCATCCACCGGTTTACTACATTCCACCTGAAGACATAAAAATGCAATTCTTAATTCCCGTGCAAGGAAAATCATGGTGCGAGTGGAAGGGTATCGCCAGTTATTATTCCATAAAAGTGAAAGATGAAATCGCTGAGAAAGCAGCTTGGTATTATCCCAATCCAACCGCCCCGTTTAAATCCCTAAGAAATTATGTCGCTTTTTACGCCGGCCCTATGGATGCCTGTTATGTTAACGGTGAGAAGGTAACTCCACAAGCGGGAGGATTTTACGGGGGATGGATTACAAAAACTATTGTCGGACCTTTTAAGGGTGATCCGGGAACAATGTTTTGGTAAATTAATGGTGAATATAATTATTCACATTAATTGAAAGGAAGCTTATGCCCGGCGAAGACCAGACGTTAAAAAGAGAACTCGCTAAAATAGCGATAGATTTATATCTTAATCACCTCTCTGATTTTGAAGAAAATAAAATTGCCGAAAAATTGAAGATAAGCGAAGACCAGTTTTACCTATTTTTTAAAAATAAAAAACAGGTTCTTCATTATTTTTATTCTGATTGCATCGTGCAATATCGTCAGATGGTCCGGGACATAGAAGGATTTGAGGAGGCAACATTGGAGGAAAAGATATCAAACTTTATCTACATGATGTTTGATATTTTTCAGCCAAACAGAAAATTTATGGAAAAAACATTCGATTCAATGATCTTATTGAGGATTAAAGCCTCACCGTTTCAAAGAGAGGTGGAAAAAGTTTTTAAGGATATCGCTGATAGCGATTATTCAGTATCAGCTATTGTAAAACCGGTTGTTACAAATCCACTGGCTTTTGAGATATTTGCCAGGCAATTTTTCCTGATTATCAAATTTTGGCTGGGTGATAATAGCGAAAATTACCAAAACACCATGGCTTTGGTGGATAAACTGGTATCATTTTTCGCAGAAGCAGTGCAAACCAGAATACCTGAAAAAGCGCTGGATTTATTTAAATATGTTGTAATCGATAATGTTCATAAAATTAAGATTCCCTTTCTTGATCGATTTTTGAAATAGTGCGACTTTGACAAACAAAAACCGTTGATGTCTTTGCATTCAAGTAATTAGTTTGAGACTTTGTTGATTGGATTATTAAAACAATTTTAAAAATGGCCAAAAAAATAGAAAAATTTCCCTCTTCAAAAACAGAACGCAGTAAAATATTCGCAAAAACGGGTTTAAAAGTTGGAAGCAATTACGCCCGTTACTATTTAAATCGATCCCTAAAGCGCAACAATCTCGAAGAGCAGAAGCAAAAGCTGCATTCGGATAATGCCAATGATATCTATAAAGAATTAACCAGACTCCGCGGCACAGCATTAAAAATAGCTCAATCGATGAGTATGGATACCGGAGTGCTGCCGGATGAATTTATTGATGTAATGTCTAACGCCCAGTACCGGGTTCCGCCAATGAATCGTGCGCTGGTGAGAGCAATTATAAAACGGGAACTAAATAAATATCCTGAACAAATTTTTAAATCCTTTGATTTGCAATCGACAGCGGCTGCATCACTGGGTCAGGTTCATGTTGCATCACTAAAAAACGGCCAGAAGGCGGCCGTGAAAATTCAATATCCGAATGTGCGCGAGACTATTAGCTCTGACCTGGCAATTGCAAAAGTTATTTTTAAAAGGATTGTTAAGGGTAAAAACCTGGATGCCTACTTTAAGGAGATTGGTGCCAAACTGATTGAAGAAACTGATTATTATAATGAAGGGAAACAGATTGATTATTTTTCGGAATTATATCAGAGTGAGCAAATTATCACGCCAATTTATATTCCGGAATCCAGCACTGGCAAGGTTCTCACTATGTCTTTTATAGAAGGCGTCCATCTGGATCAGTTTCTGAAACAAAATCCTTCGAAGGAGGAACGTGACCATTATGGACAAATAATCTGGGATTTTTTTAATGTGCAGATTTCCCACGAGAGCCGTACAGTCTATGCGGATATTCATCCCGGAAACTTTTTATTTAGGAAAGATACAAAGCTTGGAATAGTTGATTTTGGATGTGTGAAGACATTCCCAAAGGATTTTTTGGAAAAGTGCATTCTACTTTTTGGAGCACAGATCTCAAATGATACCGAAAAAATCTTAAAACTTTACTATGAAACAGAAATTCTATTTAAAGAACAGGAAGGCTCTAAACGACAGGAAGATATTTACAATTTCTTTCAGGGATTTGGCAAAGTGGTTCTGGAGCCCTTTCACCGGAAAATTTTCGATTTTGGTGATCCAAAATTTCGTGAATCACTCAATTTCTATTTTTCAGAGTCTTCAAAATTAAACGAAGTGCGTGGCTCCCAACATTTCATTTTTCTGAATAAAGTATTATTTGGTCTTTTTTCGTTCCTGATGAAGTTGAAAGCGGAAATCGATACCAGAAAAAGCCGGGAAATTCTCGACCAGGCAATTAAGAAAATCGAAAGCTCTGCGGCAGCATGATCCTTTAATACCGAGAATGTTATGAATGAGAACCTACTAACAATTACAGATGATGGACTGTATTGTCAGATCGGAGATTTTTATATCGATCCCTGGCGTCCAGTTGATAAGGCGGTAATTACCCATGGCCATGCGGATCACGCCCGCTGGGGAAGCAATTGGTATCTGGCATCCGAAGAATCAAAGTATATCCTTGAAGCGCGGTTGGGTTCGGAGATTCACTTACAAACCATACCTTACAATGAAACGATTAACATAAATGGAATTTCAATTTCCTTACACCCTGCCGGGCATATTCTAGGTTCCTCTCAAATTCGCCTTGAATACCGAGGGGAAGTCTGGGTGGTTTCCGGAGATTATAAATCCGATTCCGACAAAACCTGTCGTTCCTTTGAACCACTAAAATGCCATACATTTATCACTGAATCGACTTTTGGCTTGCCGGTTTATAAATGGCAGAGCCAGCAATCGATTTTTAATGATATCAACACCTGGTGGGAAAAGAATAAAGATGAGAAAAAAACAAGTCTCATTTTTGCATACGCCTTGGGAAAAGCGCAGCGAATATTATCAGGATTGGATACCGGCATCGGACCTATTTATACCCACGGCGCCGTTGAAAAAATAAATCAATGCTATCATAAAATTGGTATTCAACTACCGCGGACAAAATATGTTGGTGGGGTAGTCAATAGGAATGACTTTGTTGGGGGAATGGTCATTGCGCCTCCATCAGCGGATAACCCGGCCTGGACAAAAAAGTTTCCCTATCTTTCGCGTGCCTTTGCTTGCGGCTGGATGCAAATTCGCGGAAATCGTCGCAGACGCGTTGTTGACCGTGGTTTCGTCCTGTCAGATCATTCGGATTGGACCGGCTTATTGAGGGCAATCGAAGCAACCGGTGCCGAAAACATTTGGGTAAGCCATGGGTATTCCAGGGTTTTCGTTACCTACCTCCGCGAAAGAGGGTTGAATGCCTGCGATGTTTATACTCAATTTGAAGGCGAAATGGAAGATACCGAGGACCTTGAAACACAGTGAGAACAAATAAAGCTTTGTTAAAATTGAAACCTCTGAAAACGAGTTAAACAAAAGATTCTTCAATCTGAATTGGTTCAGAGTTGAACAAACCGGAGAATTCAGAAATTTAATTCGGGATGAATTTTCGAATCAGGTTGTATTTTTAGAAACCCAAAAGTTAAAATATTTTAAACGGAGATCAAATGGTAAGGTTGACGATCAATTTAGGTATTTCCTTGATGATTATCGGTATCGCTGCCTACGTTTTATCAGATGCGGCAAGTGTAACGGCACTTATCCCGGCATTCTTTGGACTACCTATCTTCTTGCTGGGATTGTTGGCTAAGAATGAAAAATGGCATAGACATGCCATGCACAGTGCGGTTCTACTGGCATTATTAGGATTTTTGGGTTCGGTGATGGGGGTGCCAAATCTATTTATCCTCATTCAGGGAGGAGAGGTGGCTCGCCCAATGGCAGCAATCATTCAATCAATCATGGCAGTCTTGTCCGCTGTTTTTATAATCCTTGGCATTAAGTCTTTCGTCGATGCCAGAAAAGCCAAAACTTCCGAATGACTTAAGTTTCCAAGAAATGAGACTGTTCGCCGAATTATACGCTGCACTTGATGAGACAACAAAAACAAACGTCAAAATCGAGGCACTGGTTGAATATTTCAAGAAAGCCCCACCAGAGGATGCAATTTGGGCCATCAGTTTCCTGATCGGAAGGAAACCAAAACAAATTATCCCCTCTCGAAAGATGCGGAAATGGGCAGCAGAGCTTGCAGAAATTTCTGATTGGTTATTTGACGAGTCATACGACGTAGTTGGTGATCTTGCTGAAACGATAACTTTATTATTACCTCAAAGCAGATCAACCAGTGATATACCTTTGAATATATGGGTAAGACAAAGGCTATTGCCACTTCGCGATAAAGGTGAGGATCAGCAAAAGAAAGAAATAATATCCGCCTGGAAGGAGATGAGCACACAGCAAAGATTTGTCTTTAATAAATTGATTACCGGCGGTTTCCGGGTGGGTGTTTCACAAAATTTAGTTGTACGCGGATTTTCAAAATATTCTGGAATTGATCAGGCGGTCATTGCCCATCGGCTGATGGGAAGCTGGGAACCAACTTCTTCGTTTTATCACAAATTGCTGTCGCAGGATACCCACGATGCCGACATCAGCCGACCCTATCCCTCTTTTCTGGCTTGTCCGCTTGAAAATAATCCGGAGGAGCTGGGAAATATTGAGGACTGGCAGGTAGAGTGGAAATGGGATGGTATCCGCGCTCAACTAATAAAAAGAAACAAAAAAGTGTTTATTTGGTCACGAGGACAGGAATTGGTTACTAATTCCTATCCGGAATTAAAAGAGATGGCTGAAAAATTATCGGATGGAATCGCTATTGACGGCGAAATAGTCCCATGGAAGGATAACAAGCCGCTTAATTTCGCCGATTTACAGAGACGTATAGGCCGAAAAACCGTTAGCGCTAAAATTATGCAGGAGGTGCCGGTGGCAATTATTTCTTATGACTTATTAGAGTTCAATGGAGAGGATATAAGGCAAAAACCGCTCCATTTTCGCAACCGAAAATTGTCTGAATTAATTGCAGACATTAGCGATTCACGCTTAATCCATTCACCGGAAGTCAAAGTAAAATCCTGGCACGAACTTTCCGCTAAAAAGGAAGAATCGCGGAAACATGGAACAGAGGGATTAATGTTAAAAAATTTAAATTCTCCATATCGCCGGGGAAGAAAGCGCGGAGATTGGTGGAAATGGAAAGTGGATCCGCTATTTATAGATGCGGTGCTTATTTATGCTCAGAGGGGGCATGGCAAAAGGGCAAGCCTTTACACTGATTATACATTTGCAGTTTGGGATGAGAAAAAACTTGTTCCATTCACAAAAGCTTATTCAGGATTAACCGACAAAGAAATCCGGGAAGTGGATCAATTTATCCGGAGCAATACAATTGGACGCTTTGGCCCGGTTCGCTCTGTCAAACCTGAACTAGTTTTTGAAATTGCGTTTGAGGGTATTCAAAAATCATCCCGACACAAATCTGGAGTAGCCGTTAGGTTTCCCCGTATGGCCCGCTGCCGCACCGACAAGAAAACAGAAGATGCCGATACTATTCAAACCTTACGAGCTCTTTTAAATGAATGATATTTTGCAGTCTATTAAGTATCAAAAGGCTGTTGAGATTATCAACAATTGGTTTAATCGAAAGAACTGGCAGCCATTTGATTTTCAATACCAGTCCTGGAGCACATATTTAAGAAGCAAAAGCGGACTAATTCAGGCATCCACCGGAACCGGTAAAACCTTTGCAGCTTCGATGGGGCCTGTAATCAAGACTTTATCGGAAAAGGAAACATCAATCCGGGAAATCTCCTATGAAGGAAAACGGTTTCGTCGTCAAGATGACGAACCTCTAAAAATCCTTTCGATAATTCCCTTACGAGCTTTCGCAAAGGATACCATGAAGTCGCTGCAGAAGCCAGTTTTCGATTTAGGGCTGAAATGGTCGATTAAGAAACGCACCGGTGATACCGAAACCACCACCCACAGTTATTATTCTCTTATCCATTTTAGAAGATCTGTTCTTTACAGAACTGCTTTTTCCAATACTAATAAACCCCTTGATTCCCAAACCCTTATCAATTATGCTTACAGCGCATCAACGGGCGTTATGGGCGTTTATTAATGGACTACATAAATTCACAATAGGGCTAAAGAAGGAAATCAGGAATTGGCTATAGACATAAAATATTTTAATAGTATCCAAACGGCAAAAATTCTAGGTGTAAACGTTTCCACAATTAAAAGATGGACTGATGAAGGAAAACTCAATTGCATCAGAACTGCTGGTGGTCATCGTAAATTTCTGCTTGAACATTTGAGTCAATACATTCAGAACCGGAAAACAGAATCCTCAGAAGTTAATCTATTCCCTATAGAGGATGATAATGACCTTCAAGTTAGCTACAATATTATGAGGAGTAATGATGAAACACTTATTGACTATCTTATTGAACAGGCCTTAAATTCCCGCCACGATAAAGTTCAAAAGGTATTAAATGGTCTCTATTTATCCGAACGCCCTCTCTACGATATTTATGATAAAATTATTACACCTATTATGCACCGATTCGGTGAAATGTGGCATAAAGATAGACTTTCCATAATAGAAGAACACTTTGGATCGCAAACCATAAGGGATTCCTTAATTCGCCTGCAGGGAATTATTCGAATTCCAAATGAAAAAATCGGGAGTGCTATTTGTCTGAATCTATCAGACGAACTTCATGATATAGCTCTAAAAATGGTGGCCAATATTCTTGAAGTAAAGGGATACCAAGTTTATTTTAGTGGGCACTACACGAACACCGACAAGATTGATTTGGCATTTGAAAAGTTCAGGCCGGACCAGCTTTACCTGTCCTGTACCTGGGTCGAAGATATCCAAAAAACACAGCAAGAGTTAGACACATTGTTGCGGATTTCCGAAATGCACAATGCAGAGGTTTATCTTGGCGGCCAGGCATTATATTTACTTGACTTACACCACCCTAGTATAACCAAGATAATTGATTCTTTCAAAGAATTGTATGATTTGTAATCCAATGAAAATGATTTCACTATTTAACGCAATATTTTGATCAAACAGCGATTCGGACTTCTTATCAATAAATGGTACCCAAATAACAGATTTTTAAAAAATACCTCTTCTGTTTATAAATCTCAGAAGAGGTATTTTTTCTTTCCTTTCAAGATATTACCAGATTTCAGCAAGCAGACTGTCAGGTCTTCGCATGGGAGCACCGTGTTGCACATCAAACGCTTCAAAGAACGCCGGAATATTGGACAGCGGCCCCACTGCTCGTAGGTTTGGTGGAGAATGAGGATCGGTTTTTACAAGATTTAAAAGGGCATCATCCCGATAAAGATTTCGCCATACCGTTGCATAAGATATGAAGAATCGCTGTTCAGGGGTAAATCCATCAATTTTACCTGGTCGTCCTTTTTTCTCCAGAGCCATTTGCAATGCATCATACGCCACAGCAACTCCCCCTAGATCAGCTATATTTTCACCAAGAGTAAGTTTTCCATTTACCTTAACCGTATCTAGAACCGTATAATTACCAAATTGCTCCTCAACAACCTTTGCTTTCTCTTCAAATTTTTTACGATCATCCTCTGTCCACCAATTATTCATATTGCCATCGGCATCAAATTGGCTTCCCTTGTCATCAAATCCATGGGTGATTTCATGTCCAATTACCGCACCCATTGAGCCGTAATTTACCGCATCATCCGCATCGGGATTAAAGAATGGAGGCTGTAGTATTCCTGCAGGGAAAACGATCTCATTATTTAACGGATGATAATAGGCATTAACCGTCTGTGGAGGAATTCCCCACTCGGTTTTATCAACCGGTTTTCCAATCTTTTTCATTTGGCGGTCATGTTCGAACTCATTGGCTCGAAGAACATTTAATACATAGGCATCGCGTTTGATTTCTAATTCAGAATAATCTCTCCATTTATCAGGATAGCCAATTTTCTGTTCCATTTTTTTCAGTTTTGCAAACGCCTGTTTTTTTGTTTCATCGCTCATCCAGTCCAGTTTTTCGATTCGACGACGATAGGCTTCCCGCAAATCATTTACCATCTGGTTTGCTCTAGCTTTCGCTTCCGGTGGGAAATATTTTTCGACATATAGTTGACCCAACGCTTCCCCTAAAGCACCACTGGTGGTTTCACTTACACGCTTCCATCGTGGTTTGAGCTCTTTTGTACCATGCAATACACTTTGAAAAAACTTAAAATCCTGGTTCACAAACACCTCGTTCAAGTAGGGTGCGGCAGCATTAATTAAATGCCATCGTAAATATATTTTCCAGTCATTCACACCGACTTTCTTCAACATGTCACTTACTACCTGGAAGAAATCCGGTTGTGCGAGAACAAAATAATCAGGTTCACCAGCCCCAACATTCAAGAAATATTTTTTCCAATCAATATTAGGTGTTTCCTTACTCGCCTTTTCAAAAGTTCGTTTGTTGTACCACGCAGCCAAATCCCGTATCTGAACCCGGGTCCACGACGCTTTAGCCAATTGAGTTTCTATTTCCATAACCTTGTTTGCATTCTGTTCCGCAACGTCAGTCTTATCACCCATTAGTTCAAACATTTTCTCCAAATGTTTAAGATATTCGGAACGGTAGTTCTCAAATCTTTCACCTTCTTTAAGATAGTAATCTCGATCCGGCATACCCAATCCACCTTGGAAAGCATAAATGGCACTAATGTCGCTGTCCTTAAAATCGCCTTCTACAAACACACCAAATAGTGAACCGGAGCCAAAACGTTGATGAGCTGCCGCTACAACAAGCATATCTTCATGATCTCGTATAGCCTGAATTTTTTCGAAATAATTTCGAAGAACTGTTAATCCCAGTTTTTCAACCTGATTTGAATCCATTCCGGTTCGATAAAAATCACCAACCTTTTGTGCATTGGTTCCCTGGGGATGCTCTCTGCTAGCCAGATTGGCTAGAAGTTTTTGCAGGCTTTTTTTGTTTTCATCGCGTAACTCCGTAAACAATCCCCAGCGGCTTTCCGTTTCGGGAATTGTTGCCGTTTTTAGCCAATTTCCATTCACAAACTGATAAAAATCCCGGGCCGGTTCTACGCTTCGATCCATATTCGAGATATCTATTGCCTTTTGCTTCTCACAAGAATTAGACAATACTATTGCCAGAACTATAAGAAATAAAAAGGCCTTTTTCATATTTCCTCCTAAGCCATAATAAATTAAAATTAATAGTATGTTAATTATATTTCTTCGTTGTTGTCTACATAAACGTGATCTGGAGTTGAATTAATTTAACAATAACATTTTTTAAAGTGGGAAATTTATTTTCTTCACAAAATTTTGAAATCGGGGATTTGAACGCAAAGGATTTATTGATACCCAGATTCTAATATATGTTGTTATTGATAGATCCCTCTATTCGAATAAATATTCCACCGATTCAATGGCTTTGTCGACCCCGCCTGATAGTACAAAACTCTCCGTTAATGACGGTTTCCAAGCACATACTGTTTCAGACTATTTTATTAATATTTTGAGTATTATTCTCTAGGAACCCGGTATGTAATTTTTAATATAGGTGTGTATTGTTTGATCAGCTAGACGAAACTACTGCTTGCATCAGCAAAATCGGATTCCGTCTTCGATGTTTTAAGAATCTAGCTTTTTAGGTATCGCTCCTTAAAAGATTCGTGTTTCGACTTTGCTAATTCCAACAGCTCCTTTACTTCCGGTTCCTCAATCACGGATTTTAAAAGAGGATCGTTTATTATATAAGAATAACAAAAAAACCTTCCTCAATCGTTCTCTTCAGCGCACGCATACAACGTTCCTTCTCACCACGTAAAGCATAAGTATTAGCAATTTTATACCAAACCTCACTGTCATAGGGATTTGTAGTTTCCCATTTACGGGCGAGCCTCAATCCCTTTTCGATATTTCCAAGTTCAGCCTCTTTAATGGCGCCTACGTGTAAACCAAATTGTCATCCGGATTCCAGGGAAATCGCCTGGTCAAAGAGCTTAATGGCTTCGATCTTTTTCCCCATTAATAAAAATGCGACATCACGTTTGAGTTTGGTGCAACGGGCTAAGTATACAACACCCATTCTAATACGTCCGAACTCCTTCATAATTATATAATGAAGTATCGCTTTCCCGGCCATCTATTCGCTCCTAGGTATGCCTCCCGGGGACTGCAGTATAAGTTACCATCCTCAGCGATCTTTTGGAGATTCTTGTGATGTAATATTATCTTGCCAATCACTAAGGACTTCTCAGTTAGTTTATCAATTTAGAGTTGGGTCATAATTTTGAGCAAATTAACTAAAAGAAATGTGGTTATCTCTAATAAAACTCGTAACTATTATTCCCTTAAATTAATCCCCCCAGCCCAAACAAAAAAGTCTAAGATTAATTAAAAGAATAACCAAAAATAATTTTGGAGTTTTGCTGTTATGTTATCTGGATGAGGCTACACCTATTGGAGGTTATATTGCAAGGAGAAGATGGTTGTGCCATTCACAAAAATGGCCTTCCGGCCAATTAGAATCATATTAAAAATACGAAAATTTTAGAATCAATTAAGTCATATTTATTTTTTTACAACTTCCGGTCGTCGACTTCGAAATATTTCACCCAATTTAGCATAACTAGATCCACCCAGTCGAGCAACTGGATGAAGCTTAGACGCATCAATAGCGCCGCGATCATCAATCAGGTCTTCCCTTATATGAAACATCAACACTTTACCAATAATCATCGTCGAATTCGTGCCCTCAATGGGAATAATTTGGGTCGATTTTACTTCCATAGCTACCACTGCATTTTTTATTCGTGGTGGTTTTACATGAATTGAATCGGCTGCCTCAAGACCCGCCTCATCGAACTCATTAATGTCATAAGACCAACTTCCCGAGGTAAATACCATTTGTTCCATTAAGCTTTCATCAACTATGTGCACCACAAGTTCACCGGTTTCCTTTACGTTCCGTAAAGTATCCTTGTCCTGTCCTCCACGTTTTTCAATGGATATCATTATCGATGGAGGTGATTCGCCCACTGCATTAAAAAACGAGAAAGGAGCTAAATTAACCGCGCCGTTTTTTCCGATTGTAGACACCCAAGCTATGGGTCGCGGAATGACAGCACTTATAAGCAGGCGGTACGCTTCTATTCTATTAAGTTTTTCCGTTTCAATTGATAGCATTTTTTTGTGCACTTTTTAGTCCTTAATATTTGCATTTTTGATCATTTCATTTATAACATCAATCTCATCAAGATTAATGGTATGCCCCATCTGGGAGTATAAACGTAAATCCACACTGCCGTTTAGGTTTTCCATAATTTCAGCTGACTCTTCGACCCTCTTTTTAGGAATGTGAGGATCCGCATCGCTGCAGCCTAGAAATACAGGTGTACCATCCAAAGAATCCTGATAATTACTAATACTGACTTCAGGTCCAATTAGCCCGCCACTCAGTCCGATTACACCGGCATATCGTCTTGGATTTCTGGCCGCATACTCCAGAGCCAGACAGGCCCCCTGGGAAAAACCAAGTAAAAAGGTCTTTTCAGCGGAAATTTCTGCCTGTTCTATATGCAAAAGTAAACCTTTTAACAATTCTAGTGCCTCTGAAAGTTGTGGTTCATTTTGTTTTATCGGTGCCATAAAACTGTATGGGTACCACGCATAATCCGGAGCTTGTGGCGCTATGAACGCAAGTTCGTTTGGATTAAGTTCCGGTACCAATGTCAGAATATCATTTGCAGTGGCACCTCGCCCATGAAGAAGGATCATCGCTGCAGAGGCATCTTTTAGATCCCTGCCCGCTGTAAATATTTCCTTAGTGTGAGGGATACTTTTGGACAAATTGTGGTGTTTTACCCTCATGAGATTAACTCTGATGAATATAAGGAATATTAATTGGTAATAAATTTTGCTCTATTGATTCTCTCTGGTTTTCATACCATGAAGGAAGCTTTAATTCCCTACCCAAATTCTCTTCGCTCTCATCCACGGTAAATCCGGGAGAATCTGTCGCGAGCTCAAAAAGCACTCCGCTGTGCTCTCTAAAGTAAATAGATTTAAAATAATTTCTATCAATTATGGGAGTAACGTGGTAACCAATAGCCGAAATTTTTTGCCGCCATTTTTCCTGCTCTTCTTCATTCCGAACCCTAAACGCAACATGATGAATATTGCCGGCACTCATTCCACCAAAGGGAGCTCCGGCAAGCGTCAATACATCAACCACAGAACCCACCGTATTTTCTTGGGATTGATAACGTGAACGTTCACCCGAAATTGGACCTGCTTCAAATCCGAACACATTCTTGAGGAGCACATTTGTAGTTTCATTTTTTCGAACAGAGAGTGTTACGCCATAAAATCCACCGATTGCGTATTGAGACGGTACTGTTCCTTCACCCCAGGAATTTGGAAAATTTGCACCTTTCGTTGAAACCAGCTCCAGTTGAATACCATCCGGATCAGAAAAAATAAGCGTGTCCTCGTCAAATCGTTTTAGTTGTCCTTCAAAAATTATGGAATGTTCGGACAACCGCTCAATCCAGAAATCAATCGAATTGTCCGGTATTGAAAATGAGATGCAAGTTGCCTGACCCACGCCTTTGTTTCCTCTTTTTGCAGATGGCCAGGGGAAAAACGTCAGGGCAGTACCAGGGTTTCCTATTTTATCTCCATAGTAAAGATGGTAGGTATATGGATCATCAAAATTAACAGTTTTTTTTATAAACCGTAAGCCGAGCAGTCCCGAATAAAAATCCACGTTTTTTTGCGGATCACTGGCTATTGCGGTAATATGATGTATTCCTGATATTTTCATAATCATTTTACTCCAAATTTCATTTCTGCAAACCTAATTTTTTACACAAACGGTCCAGTTCTTCCTGTTCTTCATAAGAAAGGACAGTAAATACATCAACAATATTTTTCACATGAACCGGGAAAATATTCTCGATTAACTTTCTTCCTTCTTCGGTCAGTTGAACAGTCATATACCGACGATCTTCATTGTCCCGAACACGCTGCACAAAATCTCTCTTTTCGAGATTATCAACAATCATTACAATGTTACCACCCGATTTCAGCAATTTTTTTCCCAAATCTCTCTGGCACTGCGGCCCCATATGATATAAGACTTCAAGCACAGCAAACTGGCTCGGGCTTAACCGATAATCGGTCAAATGTTGATGCACCAACGTATGAACCGTTTCGCCCGCTCGAATTAGCTTAATGTAGGAGTCTAGCGCTCTTATTTCCCTCTCGGTTCCTGTAAAATGTGTTCCCAAATTTAATACCACATTAAATAGTTCAATATTAAACGATTAAACATAGCATTAAATTCTCATGTATGCAAATCAATTTTTCAACATGAATGAATTAAGGTAAATTTTTGAGGAAGTGAACTGAAGCCAAAATCTAATGTTCTTGCGAATAATGTCAGGTGAATCCCTTGTATACGTATCATGTCCCCAACCTCATCCAGCATTCCCGGAATCCGGATGTATTGGAGGCTCCTCTGAACTGCAATCAACTCTCATTCTAGATGATTAAAATTATCTTTAATCTGTTTTTGAGCTACTTTGATTATACACTCAACCTCTCCTCTGTCCAATCTATAATTTTGATTTAGTCCTCGCCAGAAATTAGGAATATGATGGACTTAATATCGCTTTGAATGAGAGAGTAATTACTTGGTCCTTAAAACAGGTAGTGGCGTTTTATTTATGACGAATACAGTCTCAGCATTAATCGCACTTCGCTAAAATTTTGCGTTTGGAAAATCCAGGCGTTTAAGCAAACTCAGGTAGCGTGAATCGTCTTTAATCTTTTTCCAACTAGATCTTCCCTGCAAAAGCATAACTGTCATTAGTGGGGATCGTGCTTTATAACCTTGCTCCAGATATTCAAACATTTTGTCAAAATCGCTTGACCGGTAGTACATATCGGCCAAAGCAAAGGGATCGACATAAGTTAATTCTGCCTGATCCTGAAGTCGTTTCACAGTTTTGTTCATGCGGTCCGAATCTCCGCACATATAAGCGATTTGGGCAAGCCAATCCTGTGCTAAAGGACTGGGAAGTTTGCCGGCGAGCAATTCATCTGCTCTTAGCATAGCTTTGGTTGCATTTTCCTTATCACCCAAAAGAGCATAGGCCATGCCCATTTTGATATTACCCCAAACCCAAGTTGGATTAAGATCAAGTGCTTTTCGGAATTCAACCACCGCTTCAGAAAATCGGCCTATCGCCAGCAGACTCCATCCTAACTGGTGAGTTGCGTATACAGACAACGGGTCCAAAGTCTGTGCAATTCGTGCTTCAGCAATTGCCTTTTCCGGATAGTCCATTACCAACAAAAAATTTGAATATTCGCGGTGTGCTAAATCGCTTCCGGGATTTAACTCCATAGCTTTTCGATAACTTGCTTCTGCTGCAGACCAGTCCCAATCAAAGTATAGAGCAATTTCGCCTGCCAATACATGTGCTTCGCATAAACCGGGATCCAGTTCCATCGCTTTGTTAAGAGCGGCTTTGGCCAGCGGCACAATCTCCTCACGATCCCTGGAACTGAGCCACGCCTGGGTTACATAGCTCTCACCAAGTCCAGCATGGGCAATGGCAAGCCGCGGTTCACGTTCAATTGCCTGGCGGAAATATTCCTGCGCCCGGGCAGGACCGTCGTCCGAAGTGCCCAGCATGATATATCTTCCACGCAGATAGTTGTCGTATGCCAGTGGATCAACAGAGGCATCATCCTCATTTTTTGCCTGCTTGCTCCCAATAAGTTTTACTTTCAGCTTATCACTAATTCGATCTACAATGTCATGCTCAATTGTTAGTATATCTTTCTTGTCCCGCTCGAAACGATCACCCCATAGTTGTTGTCCATTGTCAACTTTAAGCAGTTCGACGTCAACAATTAACTTTCCCTCCTGCAGATCCATCTGACCGGAAAGAATTGACTTAACTCCCATCAAGCGGCCGGCTGCCAGCGGGTCGTCGCTGCCGTCCTTAAAGCGGGCAACACTGAGCCGGGACATGACTTTTAAACCTGAGAATTCCGCAAGCCGGTTGATAAGGCTTGAGGTGACTCCATCACTGAGATACTCAGTATCTGAATCGTTGCTGGCATTAACAAATGGAAGAACTGCTAAACTGTCAATCTTTCCACTTTTTCCCAAAAAAATCAAATAGCCAATGATCATGACTAGCAGTATAGAAATTGCCGCCAGAGCATAATAAAGGTTATATGAATTTTTTCCTGAAGAAATATTTTCTTTCGAATCACTGCCGGTAGTGGATGTTGGCTTAGAGGATTCCTGAAAATCCTCAACTATCTCATTTGCATTCTGATAGCGCTGTTGAGGATTTTTCTGTAATGCTTTGGTAACGATTTCCTCGATTTGCGGTGATATATCATCCCGGAGGTCCCCGATGCTTTTAGGTTCCTCATTCATAATGGAATAAATCACTGCCTGTTCGTAATCGCCTTTGAAAGGCAATTGTCCGGTCAGTATTTCATAGAGTACCACCCCGAATGACCAGATATCGGTCCGCTGGTCAATCTCTTCTCCCCGTGCCTGTTCCGGGGACATGTAGGTGATGGTTCCCAGCGTCGTCCCTTTTTTTGTTACGCCGGCGACACCGCGCACCTTTGCAAGACCAAAATCCATAATTTTGATTTGATTATCAGCAGTAATCATGATGTTGGTGGATTTGACATCGCGATGGACGATACCTGCATTATGAGCCGCCTGAAGTCCTTTGGCAATTTGAACAGCGATGTCAGTTACCTTTTCTACCGGCAGAGGATTGTTGTTGAGGAGCTTTTTGAGTTCCTGCCCATCAATGTATTCCATCACGATGAAAGTCTCATTTTCAGCCTCCTCAATCGCGTGGATTGTGGCGATATTGGGGTGATTCAGCGCTGCGGCTGCTTTAGCTTCAATGACGAAACGCTGTTTTTCTTCCTCGTTTGCAGCCACGTGACGAGGCAGAAATTTAATCGCCACAATTCGGTCAAGTTTAGTGTCCGCCGCTTTGTAGACCACACCCATACCGCCTTCGCCAAGTTTTTCAAGAATATTGTAGTGTAGAATGGTTTTATCGATCATTGCTTCTCCGGAAAGTATTTCTTTTTAAATGCCTCGTGTTTTTCTTTGGCCTTAGCCAACACCTTTTGAAATTGAGGATCATCCCTGAAGGGATCAAATAGCTTCTCTTTCAGCATGGCAGGATAATTATAACATCCAAGTTCCACTGCTTTTCCTAATGTCTTGATGGCTTTTTTTGGCTTCTTAAACAAGGCATAATCTAAAGTTATCCCATACCACATTTCACCATCAGTTAAATCCTCACTTTCTATTCGCTGCAAATATTCTGCTGCTTTTTCAATATCACCACTCAAATACATCTTTTGGGCCTGTGCGAAATTAAAATTATGCGTATTAGGATCTAGCTCTAATACTGTATCGATAAACTGCAATGCCTTTGCGTTTTCACCCGTTCTCAAATAGACATACGCACAATTTAAGTAGTAGAATGGACTTCCTTTATCCAAAGCGTAATATGGAAGGGCTTTCTCATGTTCGCCCGCATATAAAAAGACATGCCCAGCGGATCTATAAGCAGGATCTGGATTTATTTTAACCGCTGTTTCTGCTTCTTCAATAGCTTCTTCCATCATACCCACGTAACGGTAAATATAGCTGAGAAGAAAATGCACATCCGGGTTGTTGGGATTAATCGCAAGAACTTTGCGGCTTATCTCAAGAGCCTCTTCTTTTCTATCAATTTCCGTATATAGAACAGCCAGAGCAGTAATAGGTCGGATATAATCCGGCTTTATTTCCAGCGCTTTTTTATAATACTGAATCGCTTTATCCCGGAATTGCTGACCTCCCAAACTATAAGCAGCCACGCGATGCATACGAACCCCTTTTTCATGCCAGGAGGGTGCGTACGATGAATCCAGAGCAAGAGATTTGTCAATCATTTGGATGGCAAGTTGATTGCCTTCTTCGTTAGTATTATAAGCCACAGCGCGCAAATAATACTCAAAAGCTAGTGAATTCGACGGGATATCGGCGCTGGCTAAGACTTTTTCATCTGGTGAAAATTGTATCTCCAACCCAGCGATGATTTTTCCACTGATAATATCCTGAAAGCGGAAAGAGTTCTCATATTTCTCTTCAATTACATCGCGCCACATCAATTCACCGCTTTCGGCGTTAACCAATTCAACATTCAGCCGGACAATATTACCCTGCTTGAGATAGTTGCCCGTTAGTAAGTATTTTGCATTAAGTTCATTTCCCACGGTGGCAATATCAATAGCTTGCCCGACATATTTCCTGACTGCGCTGGATGGGCTAACAAGAACATTTTTTACATATGCCATTGAACCAATTATTTGGTCAGCCAGCGCGAAGCCAAGATAATCTGTATCCGGATCAGGTTTGAGATTGCTAAAAGGAAGGAAGGCGATTTTCTCTAGGGAAGCAGGTTCGGCTTTTTTCCCTGATGAGCTGACTGAATCGCCACGATTCAAAACAAAGGGAATAGAAATAGCTAAAATAACAATTATCAGAATGGTAACTCCCCACATTAATTTATTGGTTTTTTTGGAGGTTCGCTGCTCAATTATCTTCAGCTCACTTGACGAAGCGGATTGCATACTCTGCAGATCGGTCAAAATTTCAGACATATTCTGATATCTTTGAGAAATATCCTTTTGTAAAGATTTGGCTACAATTTGCGCCAGTACATCCGGCACCTGAGGATTTATCTCTGAAACAGGCTCCGGCTCTTCGTTCATCATCGCGTAAAAAACTGCTTGTTCATAATCGCCTTTGAACGGCAACTGCCCTGTAAGCATTTCGTATAGCACGACACCAAAAGACCAAACATCCGACCGCAGATCGGCCTCTTCACCGCGGGCTTGTTCCGGAGACATATACGCCGCTGTACCAATGGTAGTGCCAATTTGGGTGAGCTGTGCAGACCCCCGGAATTTTGCCAAACCAAAATCCATGATCTTGATTTTGCCTTCATCAGTAATCATAATGTTGGTGGATTTTATATCCCGATGTATAATGCCTTTTTTGTGGGCTGCTTGTAATCCTTCAGCAATTTGAATCGCGTAGTTGATGACATCGTCAATTGGCAAAACATCCCCCGCCCTTCGGGCACCCCCTTCAAAGGGGGTGGTCGTTAAGTCCCCCTTCGAAGGGGGATTTAGGGGGATGTTAATGATGTCTCTCAACTCTCGCCCTTCAATATATTCCATTACGATGAACATTTCATCGTCAGCCTCTTCGATAGCGTAGATGTGAGCAATATTGGGATGGTTCAGTGCCGCTGCTGCTTTGGCTTCAATCACAAATCGTTTTCTCTCTTCGGGATTTGCTGCAACAGAACGGGGGAGAAATTTAATTGCAACTGTGCGTTCCAGTTTGGTATCCTGTGCTTTGTAAACAACGCCCATTCCGCCTTCGCCTAATTTTTCGAGGATATTATAATGGAGAATTTTTTTACCGATCATTCGGATTCTCCCGAAGAATATTTCCGAAGCAGCTTCGAAAAGCGCTGGTGCTGGCGCAGGGGCGCCCAGGTTGGATCGATCTTGAGCAGAGCCACGGATATGGCATCCGTCGGTCTGGCGAGCAGGTCATCCAAAAGGTCCAGGGCTAAATCGGGCTCACCGACCATCATGTAGATTTGAGCGAGGTCTAACTGTCGAAAACTGCCCCGCCACGCCTCTTTTGAAATGGGCAGCAACTCCACGCCGCGCTTGCCTTCCCGGATGGCGTCGGCCTTCCGTCCGAGACCGGCATGGGCGAGTCCCAGCGAGCTATGCAACCGGGAATCTTCCGGGTGTTTTTTGATTTCATTCTCGAGCATCAGACGCGCCGAGTCATAGCTCCTGTGTGCCTGTGATTCGTTGTTCATCAATTCATGAATCCGGGCAACAAGTAAGTCTTCGGGCTTGAACATGAATTGGCTATTCACGTTCCCAATGCCCGCGAGTTGTTTTAGCGCTGCAGCAAAGTTGCCTTCCAAAACGTCACATATCGCCAGAGTGTGCCTGAAATTCGCATCACCCTCGCCGATTTTTCTTTCCAGGGCAGCGTCGATGATGGCTTGCGCTTGTTTCGTATCGCCATGACCCAGCAAATATGTCCTGGCCTTTTCGTTGTATGAGTTGACGACGTCAGGCGCCAACGAAATAGCCCGATCTAAAAACCGGTGGGCCTGATTATATTCCCTTATTAGTTGATAGGTTTCACCCACCTCATCGGCGAAACTGGAATTTCGCGGATCGAGCTCAAATGCTTTCTTGAACTGCTCTATAGCCGGCTGCATCTTACCCTGCCGCCTCAATACATAGCCAATCCCGGCATAAGCGTATGCATTGCTGGGCTGCAACCTGGCGGCGGCGTAATATTCCTGCAAAGCCGGTTCGTAATCCAGTTTACCGTGATAATGGTAATCTCCCATTGCCACTCGGGCTTTTGAGAGATTTGGGTCCAGGGCCAGGGCTGTTTCTGCATTCGCTTTGGATTCGGCTAAATTTTCGTCACTTCGCTCGAAGTACATCCAATACATGTCGGATTGCACTGTTGATAACCCTGCATAGGCTGCCGCGAAATTTCTGTCCAACGCAATTGCTTTCAGGAACAATTGCTCTGCAATTCGCAATCGTTTCTCGTCAGTGATTTCCGGGCTATATTCAAGTGCGCGTAGGTAGGTATCGTAAGCCTCCGGATTATCGGTGAGCTGGCTAAGCAAAGACTGCTGCTCTGATTTCAGAAGCGCGATATTCAATGCTTCGGCAACTGTTGCAGCGATATCTGCCTGCAGCTTAAAAGCGTTGGAGAAATCCGCTTCATAGGGTTGCGACCACACCTGGCTGGCATCGGCAATCTTGATCAGCTCAGGATTCACGCGGATGCGCTTGCCGCCTTGCGCATTTTCTTGCCATTGCAGGGTTCCTTCCAAAACATAATCCACATTGAGCTCCTTCCCGATTTGCTGCAGAGTCTTTGTGGTCTTCTTGTACTGCATGGCGCTGGAACGGGCGATGACGCTAAGACCAGACAATCCGGACAGCTGGCTGGTAATCTCGCCGGTCAGACCGTCCGCAAAGTACGCCTGCTCGTCAGGACCCAGGTTCTCAAGCGGCAAGACAGCAATCCTTTTGATTTCGGATTTCGGGGCGCTCTTGTCTCGCAAACTGTTCCAAAAAACAACCGCCAAGGCGACCATCAGAATAGCTGTCAGAACGGAAAACATGACTACTCTGCTTTGCCTGTTGCCGGGCATCGCCTTCTTGTGCCCTGCCTTTTTTTGTGCGCCCGCTTTGGCTTCTTCGTCATTTCTTAAATCCTGAAGTAACGCTGCTACTTCCTGGTAGCGCCCTTCGGGAGTCTTTGCCAGTGCCCTCGCCACAATCTGTTGCAGGAATTCAGGCACATCAGCACGTAATGCGGAAAGGGCTTCCGGCTCTTCATTTAGAATTGCATAAATCACCGCCTGCTCATATTCACCGCCAAAGGGTAACTTGCCGGAAAGCATCTCATATAAAACAACTCCGAACGACCAGATATCACTGCGATGATCTGCCTCCTCGCTTCGTGCTTGCTCGGGTGACATGTAGGCGGCCGTTCCGATGGTTGTTCCCACTTTTGTAACCTGAGCTCCACCACGAACCTTGGCTAATCCAAAATCCATGATTTTAACTTTGCCTTCATCAGTGATCATGATGTTGGTGGACTTGATATCGCGGTGCACGATGCCTTTGTTATGAGCAGCCTGCAAACCTTCGGCAATTTGGGTGGCATAATTGATGACATCATGGATTGGCAAAACATCCCCCGCCCTTCGGGCACCCCCTTCAAAGGGGGAATTGGCTGTTTCCCTCCCGACGCTTCGGGAGGGATTAAGGGGGATGTTAATAATATCTTTCAATTCCTTTCCATCAATATATTCCATGACAATGAACATCTCGTCATCGTGTTCTTCAATGGCATAAATCGTGGCGATGTTGGGATGATTCAATGCTGCCGCTGCCTGCGCTTCAATAACAAATCGTTTTCTTTCTTCAGGATTTGCGGCGACAGAACGCGGTAGAAATTTTATAGCTACGGTTCGATCGAGTTTGGTATCCTCCGCTTTGTAGACCACACCCATCCCTCCTTCGCCTAACTTTTCCAAAATTTTGTAATGTAAAACGGACTTACCAATCATTATGCAATTTCCAAATTATATTAATCTTCGTTATCCAATCCATTCATATTCCCGTAGGGATGAAATGTTTATAGTAAAATGCTGCCATACCATGCAAAATAAACTCCGATGGGAGTGACATGCCACTCCGATGCAGTTAGCCATGTTTTGTTTTGATTTTTTCTATAAACATATTACTCCTCCGGAGTTTATAAGATGCCGAAACATTTACAATTCCGTAGGCAAGGTCGGCATGACAATAATGTGAATGTGTCTTATTCATATGTACTTCTCTAGAACTTTTTGAAAGCGTGGAATACTCAATAACGGTTTCCAAACCGGATCAATTTTAATAAGTGGTACTGACAACTCGCCTGGAATAGATAACAGATAATCAATCTTATCAATGGCGAGATCATATTCTCTTACCATTGTATAAATTTTTGCCAGATCCAATTCCCGGTAATACCCGTTCCACGCTTCTTTGCTTATCGGGAGGAGTTCCACGCCTCGCTTACCTTCTTCAATTGCTTTATCTTTTTTATCCAGACCTGCATAGGCAATTCCAAGAGAACTATGCATTCTGGCATCGTCTGGAAATTCTTTTAGCTTCGACTCCAGCATAACCCGTGCTGAATCGTAATAGGCAACCTGTAATTTATTGTTGTCAGTTAACCCATATATTTCTGCTAAAAGTATGTCTTTAGGAATGTAAAAGAATTGGTAATCACAGATATCAGTTTTCATATTCTTAATTAATTGCAGAGCCTTTTCGTAGTTGGCGGCAGCAATTTCAACAAAGATTGGAGTAAAAATATCATCGCCAGTTTCAACTTTGATATTTCGCTGATCAGCATGTTCAAGTACTGATCTTGCTGTCTCAACATCTCCGGACCAAAGAAGATATAGAAATGCTTTGGTGGTATACTGTTCCCTCCAATCGGGAGCTAGAACCATAATCTTTTGCAAGTATTGTTCACTTTGGCTGTATTTCCGGAGAAGTTTGAGGGTGTTTGCAATGCCATCGTTCATCACGTGATCCCTGGGATTGATTTCAAGAGATTTCCTGAAATAATCTACCGCTTCCTGAAATTTTCCTTGTCTGCGATAGATATAACCAATGCCTCCAACAGCCTCTGCATTATCCGGCTGTAACTTCAGAGCATAGCGGAATTCAGTAAGGGCATTGCCATAATCCAGCCAGCAGAGGTAATAATACCATGCCATGGCCATATGTCCTTCAATCAGGTCGGGTTCAAGCTGCAAAGATTTTTCAGCAGTTTGTTTCGCTTTTAACACACGGCTCTCAGTATGATCAAAGTACTCAAAGTAGGTTGATGAATGGACATTGCTCAAAGCTGCATATGCATGGCTAAAACTCGGATCCAGTTCTATCGCTTTTTGCAGCATTTCTTCGGCTATTCTATAATCACTTTCATTATATGATTTTCTAAAGGATGTAATACCACGTAAATAATAGTCGTAAGCTTCGGCGTTCGTTGTTATGTCTGTGGCAAGTGTTTGCTTTTCAGATAGTTCAAGTTTTATGTCGAGCGCCTGTACAACCCTCCCTGCAATTTCAGCTTGGAGTTTAAATGAACTGGAGAGAATCTCCTCCGATCCCTGTGACCAAATTTGTGTTCCCTCTCTTACATCTATGAGCTGGGGAGTTACTCTGACGTGTTCATTCCCGTCAACATTTTCCCAGCGAACAGTTCCTTGCAAAATATAAGAGACTCCAAGTTCTTCACCAATTTGCCGGACGGATTTGGTTGTCTTCTTATACTGCATGGCGCTTTGACGGGCGATAACACCAAGCCCCGAAAGTCCGGAAAGTTTGCTGGTTATTTCTTCAGTAAGTCCATCGGCAAAATATTCATCTTCAGATAAACCCAGATTTTCAAACGGCAAAACAACAATCATTTTCTTTTCGGAACTTGATATTTCCGGACCAGTAGAATTTTTGGGTGAGAATAGAAAATATCCGAAGATTGCAACTAAAATAACTAAACCTATTCCATAGTAGAGGAAGTTGAGTTTTTTCACCTTTCCCCGCAATACATTTCCTTTGGACAAGATTGTCGATTCGGATTTAGCCGATCCTGTACCCACATTTTTTAAATCCGTCAGCAAATCCTGAATTTGTTGATACCGTTCTTCTGGATTTTTTTGAAGAGCTTTGGTGACAATGTACTGAAGTTCTTTTGGCATTTCAGGCAGCTCTTCATCAAGTAGCTTCGGATCTTCATTTAGAATGGCATAAATCACTGCTTGCTCGTATTCACCGCCAAAAGGCAATCTGTCGGAAAGCATCTCGTATAAAACGATTCCGAAGGACCAGATGTCGCTGCGACGGTCAGCCTCCTCGCTGCGCGCCTGCTCGGGGGACATGTAGGCAGCCGTTCCGATGGTTGTTCCTATCTTGGTGACCTGAGCTCCACCGCGCACCTTTGCCAATCCAAAATCCATGATCTTAACTTTGCCTTCATCAGTGATCATGATGTTGGATGATTTTATGTCGCGGTGCACGATGCCTTTTTTGTGTGCAGCTTCCAAGCCTTCGGCAATTTGGGTGGCATAATTGATTGTGGATTTGGGTCTACGACCTCGTAGAGGATTTAGGACCTTGGATTTGATTATTTCTTTCAATTCCTGTCCCTCAATATATTCCATGACGATGAAAGTTTCACCCTCGGATTCTTCAATAGCATAAATTGTTGCAATATTCGGATGATTGAGCGCTGCTGACGCTTTAGCTTCAATAACAAAGCGCTGTTTTTCTTCCTCATTTGCAGCCACGTGACCAGGGAGAAATTTGATCGCCACGGTGCGGTCAAGTTTGGTATCCTCAGCTTTGTAGACCACACCCATGCCGCCTTCGCCCAACTTTTCGAGAATTTTGTAATGAGGAATAGTCTTGCCAATCATGATTTTGCGACTCTTCTCCTCATTTGATCAACTCTGGCTTTTATTTTTGCCATCATTTGTGTGAATAGTTTTTCATTATGAAATGTCTCAAAAACTGGATTGATTTCGTCTAAACGATAACTGCACCAGCCCGCATTGATAGCTTTTTGCAGCCAGCGATATGCCTGCTCCTTATTCCCGAGGATGGCGTGGATCATAGCCACTTCATGCCTTACCAAATAGGACTCGTTCCCCTGATCAAGAGCTTCCTGAATAAATTTCTGCCTTTCTTCGATTAGTTCGCGAGCTTGCTCTTTCCTGTTTGTCTTCCAATAAATATAACTCAAATAAATTGCCGGGCTCCTTGATAGACGTAACGCTTTGTTCAAGTAGAACTCCGCTTCTTCATCATTACCAGTATACAAATGGACAAGTCCCGCGAGATTGAGGCTGCTAAAATCTTCCGGAGACAATAATAGGAGTTTCTCGCTATGATAAATGGCTTTTTCAAAATTACCACGTGAGAGATAGAGTAAACATAAAGTCTCGTAGGCACTCTGTAAACTAGGCTGTAGCTTCAATGCCTTGTTTAGCCAATACATGGCATTCAACGAGTCGTCCATATGAAAATAAGCATTACCTATGCTAAAGAGATTATAAGCCCTTAATGGATCGACGCTGAGTACCTTTTTAAAGAATGGCATTCCTTCATCCCATTTGCCGATATTTCCATAAGCCCAACCAATATTTGCAATGGCAGGTGCATAGTTGGCGTTTTGCTCTACTGCGTTGTAGTTTTCTTTGAGAGCTTTACTATTCCATCCTTTTTCAAAATAAGCCAGCCCTAGTGCTTTATAACCTTCAGCCGAACCCGGGTCTATTTGGATTGATTTTTTGCTCGCAGCAATGGCAGAATCTGCCCACTCGGGTGAAAAACCAAATTTATCAACCATCTGACCATAAGCATCACCCAAACCGGCGTAAGCCAAGGCATAGTCCGGATCAAGCTCAAGCGCTTTCTTGAATAATTCGATGGCTTGATCATTGTCCTGTTTTGAATAGTTACTGTAGTATTGGCGCCCTTTTAAATAATATTCATAAGCGGTGAGATTATCGGTGGGTTTCTTTTCGAGCTGCTGTTTTTCCGTGACGGTGAGCTCCGCCTGCAGAGCGCTGGCAATCTGCCGCGCCACATCGCTTTGAATAGCAAATATATCTTCAAGTCGGCGGTCGTAGGTTTCCGCCCAAATGTTTCTATCTTTGCTCACATCAACCAATTGTGCCGCGATCCGGATATTATTACCAGCCTGTCTGATAGTTCCCTGAAGTATGTTTGCAACATTCAGTTCCTCTCCAATGACACGCAAATTCTTTTTGGTATTTTTGTACGGCATAATTGAAGAACGGGAAATAACGCTCATGCTGCTTATTTTTGAGAGCTGGTTAATAATATCTTCTGTGATTCCGTCGCTAAAATATTCGCTATCTTTATTCTCATTGATGTTTTCAAATGGCAGTACAGCAATGGAGTGATTATCGACTGCCTGTTTGTTGCCAGAACTAAATACAATTAACACCGCGACCAACAGGATTAGCCCTGCAGCGCTTATCCAAACAACCTTATTGGTCAAAAAGGATTGGGAAGCTTTCTCCCCAACAATCGGAACCTGTGTTTTGGCTATAGCGCTTTCCTGCCCTTTTTTCAAAGCTCTCAGGTCTACCAACAGTTCATCAATATGCTGATAGCGCTCGGCTGGATTCTTTGCCAATGCTTTGCTTACTATTCGTTCCACTTCCCTGGATACACCAGTGCGGATGGATGTAAGGGGTTGGGGTTCTTCATTGAAAATTGAATAAAATACCGCCTGTTCGTAATCGCCTTTGAAGGGTAATTGCCCGGAGATCATTTCGTACAGTATGACACCCAGGGACCAGATATCTGTCCTTCTATCTACCTCATCTCCACGTGCCTGCTCAGGCGACATATAGGTAGTGGTACCGAGGGTTGTTCCCTGCTTGGTCATTTTTGCTACACCCCGAACTTTTGCCAGTCCAAAGTCCATTACCTTTACCCGGCCCTTATCCGTAAGCATAATATTGCTACTCTTGATATCCCGATGGACGATGTCCTCCTCATGGGCAGCCTGTAATCCTTCGCCTATTTTGATGGCGATATCCAAAGCTTCATCTACTGGCAAAGGCCCAGATCCGATGCGGTCTTTTAATTCATTTCCCTGGATAAACTCCATTACTATAAAAGTTTCCCTTCCCTCATCAGGATCATCCAATTCTTCTATGTAATGAATGGTGGCAATATTGGGATGATTAAGAGAGGCTGCGGCCTTGGCCTCAATTACGAACCGTTCTCTTTCTTCACCGTCTGCGGCAATATGTCTGGGCAAAAACTTTATTGCCACTACACGACCCAGCTTAGTATCCTCAGCTTTATACACCACACCCATGCCGCCTTCGCCGAGTTTCTCTAAAACTCTATAGTGTAAAATCTCCTTACCAATCATAAACTGGCTTCCTTTTACATAACATTTAATTAGCCTGGAATTTTCATCTTTCGTACAATTTCCTGAAAATCCGGATCGGTCTCTGGATACCGTAGAATATTAGATTTATTTTAATAAAAGGCATCCAAGGGCTTCGTCCGTGATATGCCATCCAGAACCCGTTCCGTCGGGATGCTCTCCTCACAGGGCTTTTCGACGATTTTATGATGCAAAATGCTTTTACCAATCATAAATCTTTGATTAACTTATTCAATTCGTTTAGCATGGCGTTCAATATTATATTCTTCATACTTTGTGAACAATTCTTCTACCTGGCCATCCTCATTCATTACGAAAAAATATGAAACATCATGGCTTGAAAGTATAAATTGGTTATCCGAGATTGGATAAACTCTGTGTTTGCTCCGTCTTGACTCCTGGATATAAATTCCTTCCCGATCTTTGGTAACGGTCTGAATATAATTGGGAGTTATTTGGTATTTACCTAAATAGGAATCAAAAAAATCAGAGTTTATCTTTTCTATATTTTTCTCCGCGTAATCCAGGTGTTCAATCATTTTTAAGGCGATATTGTTGGACGGATCAAACTGCAACACTTTGTTATAAGATGTTCTGGCTTTAGCATAATCTCCCTTGTTTGTGTAAAATTCTCCCAATATTAAATCTGAAAGGTTAAACAAAACCCAATGCTGCGGATCAATTTCAGGTTTAACTCCCGGATCAAGAGGTAAGGTCGCTCCCCCATCGGGAATCTCCACCCGAACAATTTTATCACCTAATTTTACATCGATTGGCATAGGAAATGAAAACCCCATTGGGGTGTTCCAGAACAGATTGAGTTGTTTATCTGTGAGATCGACAACCAGTTCCGGGAGTTTTTTTTGGCGCAAATAGATTTCGAAGAACCAATCTAATTTTCTGCCAGAAACCTGTTCCGCAATTTGCAAAAAATCATCGGTTGTTGCAAAACGAACCTGGCGTCCATTTGTTATCTTTTCCATTGTCGGGTCCGGATAAGCCATTCGCCGGAGTGCTAATCGGAAAGCGTCATCACCCATCAGGTAGCGCAAGGAATGCAGCGCCCACGCCCCTTTCGCATAGATTGGGGCGCTCCAGATTTCACTCGTTTTCTGCGATTTTCTCGGTGCCACAGCCATATTGTTCTCAAATGCCCGTATAGATGCCATAAACGAATGATAGGTGTCCATTCCTTTTATTTTTTCCAAATACAGCGCCTGCATATATGTTCCAAAACCCTCATGAAGCCACATATCCCTCCAATCCTGACAGGTTACCAAATTTCCCCACCATTCATGAGAAAGTTCATGGTGGTGAAGCGCATCGAATCCCCAATCTTTGCGACTCATAGCAGCGTTGTCAAAATTAGCTCCGTAAGCAATGATTGTCTGATGCTCCATACCCAGGTGAGGAGTCTGTACCACTCCATATTTATCCGCCCTGAACGGATATGGACCGATGGTCTCTTCGAAGAAACGCAAATGTTCTTTTATTTCCGGAAGAAACGCTTCCCCCTTTTCAATATCTTCCGGTAGCACCCAAAATTGTACCGGTATAACTTCCCCGGTAGTACTCTGATAGGTATCCTCAATGAATTTATAGGGAGCGATATTGAGGGCAACATTATAACTATTTATAGGTGTAGAAACAAACCAGTGCATGGTACGGGTGTTGTCATCGTGAGATTCCACCGATCTTAGTCGGCCATTGGAAGCACAAAACAATGGCTGTTGAACACGAATATGAATTCCCATTGAATCCGGTTCATCGGAGACGTGGTCCTTCGAGGGCCACCAGATATCAGACCCTTCACCCTGACAGGCTGTAGCGATCCACGGTGAACCATCCCGAGTTTTTGCCCAGGTAAATCCCCCATCCCAGGGAGCTCTTCTTGCAACCCGCGGTTTGCCCCCATAAGCGAATATCAATTTAACGTGCTCTCCGGGCTGCCGTGTTCTACCCATATAGACCCAAATTTTACCTACCTCCCGTTGATACCAACGGGATATTTTATTATTATCAGGTTCTATTTCAACAATTTCACGAATCGTTAATAACGTATCGAGATCCACCACAAATTGATCGATGGGTTGAACGATATCGGCATTTATCTGTATAGAACCGGCGATGCTACTGTCGGATGGATCAACGGTGAGAGCCAGATCATAAAAACGAACATCATAGGAAGCCTGCTCGGGCGTAAGCGGACCGCCGGAATCGTAAATATCTGTCTGCGCTAAGCCGGTTCTGGAAACAACCACAGCTACCAGAAACAAGAATTTAAATGCAGTCATTGGAACTCCCTCAATGCAAATGGATTTATTTTTATTTCTAATTGTTGGGCGACCGTTGAGGCACCCCCATATGGGTGCCCATGCCCGGATTCATTGGTTCTCCGATTAACCGGGTATTCGTTATCCAATTTCTCTAAGAGGTCGTAGACCCATTTTAATGGATTATTGATCATGTATTGTCGGATGTTTAAAAATTCTTTATTGTTACGGAGCACCTGTTCGAAATAATTCCGCTGCCAGAAAGGTTGTTCTGGTGTGCCACATAAAACGTTTATTTCTTTTGTTACGACAGATTTAAAACCACGCACAATTGCACCACGAGTCTGGTACAGAGATCTATATTGAGGAACACCCGTAGGGGCGTAATGCATTACGCCCCTGCTATCATGTCCCTGGTAATTATTCACCGAATTATCAACATTCCTTGTAAATGGTAGGGCATAATCACAAATTCATCTATCATGGCGTATGTCGGGATGGAATTTCATATTAAAGGCTCTAATTTAATGCCGTTTGTCTTATGAGATTATTTGCCATCCTAATTACTATATTTTATCTCTCAGTTTGGGAAGTTCATTCGATCGACAACGTTTTGAAAACGAGGGTCAGACTGTAATGGATCGAGAAACACCTAAGCATGATGCAATCCGTTTTGGTTTTCTGGGATTTCTTAAACGACACCTTTTCCGCCTTCACCAAGCTTTTCAATTATTTTATAGTGTAAGATGGTTAAACCGACCATTTGATACTTCCATTTCTTGCTTGATTTCTTTCAAATTTTTAAAACCGGGAGGCAAAGATCTCCACATCGGCATTTATCCAGACTTTTTCAAACCTGGCTTTCATTTCCGCAGCTTCTTTGGTTTTGCCCTAAACAAAAGACTTTGATGCTATCCATCAAGTGACCAGCCATATTCTTGATATTTTTTTAAATAAGTCACACAACGTTCTGACTACGCTGGAATGTATAATCTCATAATCTCAAATTAGGATTAATACTCCTAAATGAAAAATCATTCCTTCCCGTCGAATCGTTCATCTCTTCGCCCCTGATGATCTCTAAAAGTTCTCAAGTGTGTAAACATCCCCGGTTTTTCTGGAAATGCTATAGTAGACTTTTTTGCCATCCGGGGACCAGCTTGGATAATCCATAATAAGGTCTGATTCAACATTATAGGTCAATTGCTTTATTTTTCCGCTAGAGGCTGATACCGTGCAAATATTCTTATGGTTTAATACAAAAAGTATCAAATCCTTATCCACCGGTGACCATTGCGGATGGGAGTGCTCTTCGGTACCGTAAGTAATCTGGCGAGGTATCCCTCCTTTCGATGGAACAATCCAAAGGTGTCTGATGCTTCCTCTCATCGTTTGAAATGTAATGTTTTCCCCGTCTGGCGACCAGGTAGCGAATGAACTGGAGAGTTCCAGGTTTGTCAGTTGTTTATTCTGACCGGATTCCAAATCATAAATCCATATATCATTCTTCTGATTTGTTGTTTTATGATACGAAATGGATTTCCCATCCGGAGACCAAATTGGATACTCCAAACCACCCGGATTGGAATCGAGTTCTTTAGGTGAAAGAGAACCAAGTGTTCGGATGAACATGCGGAAAAATTGCTCATCATCACTAATATAGGCGATCCGTTTCCCATCCGGTGACCAGGATCCTTGAGACTCGCTCGCATCCCGGGCACTTAATTGCTGGAGGATGGTTCCATTAATATCAATAGTCCACAACCCAGAAGTTCCACCTCGGTTCGAAACAATCATCATTGTTTTCCCATCCGGGGAGGAGCGCGGTAAATCCTCATTGCTTGTTTCAGAGGTTACCTGCCGTGTCTCACCACTGGCTACGTTAAATTCCCATATATCTTGAAGAACAAGTACGGTAGAGTAAGCAAGTTTATTCCCGGTGTAAGATATACTCACATTAACATCTGCACCTTGTCCTACAGTCACTTGTCGGGGAGTCTCAAATTTTTTGTTATCACTTGATGAAAACGAAATTTTCCACAAATTGTGGCTTCCGTTCCTATCTGAGGAATATAGAATGGATGATCCATTCTTTGACCATTCGGGCCGAATCACCCTTTGGTTACCGTCAGTGAGAAACCACGATGACCCACCTGAAGCCGAGATTATCTTTAGATTAAAAACAGGAACTTCTCCGGAACCATACACAATCCATTCGCCATCTGGAGACCATGAAGGATGGAAATCAAACTCTTCATCATCTGTTAGTGGCACGGGAACTCCCCCATCGGAAGATATTTTCCAGAGATTCCATTGCCCATCGCGCGGTGATTGAAACACGATGCTCTTTCCATCGGGAGACCAAGATGGGTAATAACCGTCTTCCACCAGCTTTACCGGTGTTCCTCCAAGAGCCGGTATGAGAAAGATATCGCCATGCTTACCTACCACAAAATCCTGCATTGGTCCAACCCCCAAAGCGATGGAAAGATGCCCGCCACGATCGCGGGCCGAAACAAAAGCCAGATTAGACCCATCCGGAGACCAGGCTGGTTGCGCATCATCCGCATCGCTATCTACCACCCGAATGGCTCGTCCACCGCCCATCGGCATAACCATGATATCCAGATTACCTTTATCATTAGTGGTGTATGCCAAATACTTCCCATCCGGGGACCAGGAAGGCTCGTCTTCCAATCCCGGTAAGGAGGTAACCCGGGTAATTATCTTATCACCCACAGGGGCTTCTACGGGAGAGCGAAAAACGATATAAGAGATTAGGAGTAGGATAATGATCAGCAAAGTAATCACACTTATAAGAACAAATGGCTTTCTCTTTGCAGGTTTCTCCTCAGTTATTGTTTTTTTCATAGATTGGGATGAATGATCAAACAAGGAAGAATCATGTTTCTTTTTGTACTTTTTCAAATCATCAATAATCTCGCTCATTGTCTGATAGCGTTGTGTTCTATTCTTCTCAAGGCACTTTAAAACAATTGAATTTAGCTCTGGATCTATATTTTTATTCAATTCCGTGAAAGAAGGTGGAGAGGTATTTACGATTTCATAGATTAACGCCGCTTCGTGAGCTGCCTGAAAGGGAAGTTTTCCTGAAAGCATTTCGTATAGCAAAACTCCAAATGCCCATATATCAGTCCTCGCATCCACTTCTTCACTGCGAGCCTGTTCCGGAGACATGTAGGCAACCGTCCCCAAAGTCGTTCCAACTTTTGTGACCAGCGATCCTCCCCGTACCTTTGCAAGACCGAAATCCATTATCTTAATTTCATCAGATTTTGTCACCATTACGTTAGAAGACTTGATATCCCGGTGAATAATCCCTTTTTCATGAGCTATTTGTAATCCTTTGGCAATTTGAATAGCATATTCGACGACCACATCGATTGACATGGGTACATCTCGATGTGCTTCGATGACATCCTTTAACTCCTGTCCTTCAATATATTCCATTACAATGAAGGTTTCTTCATCTGACTTTTCGATTGCATGAATTGTGGCAATATTGGAATGATTAAGCACCGCAGCGGCCTGTGCTTCAATTTCGAAGCGTTCCCGCTCTTCGCTAATGGTGGCAATATGACGGGGTAAGAATTTTATAGCCACCTTGCGTTTTAGTTTTACATCCTCAGCAAGGTAAACAATGCCCATGCCGCCTTCGCCGAGTTTCTCCAGAATATTATAATGCAAAATGGTTTTACCGATCATTTGTCCAGACCTACTCTTTTTAGATATTCGTTAAATCGCGGATCATTGCGCAGCTTCTTAGTGAGGGGATCATACTTCAGCCACGGTATGGTGTACGTCCGTTCCTGATAAGCTTTTTCCAGCCATTTGAATGCCATTTCAATATCACCCATGGCGGCATAAGCTTCAAAGAAGTCAGCGGGGGAAACATATTGTTGATTGCTTTGTTCATTCAGCTGCTGAATTTTCCACTTATAGACTCCAACCATGCCGTCGGATTTAAACGCCGCATCGAACGATGATAATTCCTCATTAGTGGCTCCCTGCAAAACTAAAATCTTTTTCCAATTTGTAAAAGCCTCCTGATCCATTTCCTCATCTTCATATGTATATTGCAAAAAGAGAAGCGCCGGATAATAATCCTGATCCATCTCCAGTGTTTTATTAAGTTGTACAATCGCTTCTTCATTTCTGCCATAAATGTGAAGAAGATCTCCTTTTACGGCCTTTATGATCAGCGAAAGCGGATCGAGCTTTTCAGCAAGATTAATTTGCTGATACCCTTCTTCAAAGCGACCCATAAAGGATAAATAACTAGCATACCACATGTGGGCTATGGCATAATTTGGATTAAGTTCAATGGCGCGTTTAAATTCTTTTTCTGCCGTCTCCCAGTTCCAATCATATACAAAACTAATATAAGCAATGTTGGCTTGAGCTTCGGCAAGGGAATTATCAATTTCGAGCGCCTTTAATGCAGCAGTTCTCGCTTTTGGGAAACCATCACGAGGCGCCAAGATACTCCAATCGGCAAGCGACAAATAAGAATCAGCAATTCCGGCATATGCAGCGGCATAAGCAGGGTCTAATTCAACTGCTTGCTGAAAGAAGCGCAGACCGGTATTCAAACTCTCTTTTGTTCTTTTAATCCAATAGTAGCGCCCCTGTAAATATAAATTATATGCTTCAATATTCGTGGTAGAGTGCTTAACGATCGGTTCATTGTTGTTACTTGTCAGCTTCACTTCCAGTGCGTTTACAATTGATCGGGAAAGCTGGTCCTGAATAGCAAAGATATCTTCAATTTCTTTCTCGTAGGTTTCCGACCATAAATGAAACCCATCTTCGACATTAATCAATTGTGCGGTTATCCTCAGCTTTTGGCCGGATTTCCTGAGGCTGCCTTCCAAAACAGTACTCACATTTAGTTTCTCACCAATGGTACGGATATCCAGTTCCTTGTCTTTAAACTGGAAGGCGGAGGTTCTGGATGCAACGTGGATTCCATTAATCTTGGTTAAAGCATTGATTAATTCCTCAGTCAATCCATCGCAAAAATATTCCTGATTTTTCTCGGGGCTCATATCTGTAAATGGCAACACGGCAATAGATTTATTTTTTATTGAATTGCTTTTTGATGGAGAAAATAACCAGAAGGATAGAACTGCCATCATCACAACCACAGCAATTGTGCTGATAAAAATTATATTCTTTTTTGAAATTGTAAAGGACCTGCGAGGATCGCTGTGTTGCTGTTGAGTTTTCAAACTGGAAGAACTTTGCTCTGCCTGTAATCCGTTTAGATCGGATAAAAGTTCAGCAGTGCTTTGGTATCTTTCAGCGGCATTCTTCTCTAATGACCTATCTACAATCTTGATCATGGCAGTGGGGATATCGGGTTTTAGCACGGAAATTTGTGTCGGTTCTTCATTCAGAATTGAATAGGCTACCGCAGCCTCATAATCTCCTGAAAAAGGTAGTTGTCCGGTGAGCATTTCATACAACACCACGCCAAAGGACCAGATGTCGGTACGCTGGTCTACTTGTTCGCTGCGTGCCTGTTCCGGTGACATGTAGGCAGCGGTTCCGATGGTTGTTCCAACTTTTGTAACCTGAGCTCCTCCGCGAACTTTAGCCAATCCAAAATCCATAATCTTCACTTGTCCTTTGGAGGTGATCATGATATTGGAGGATTTTATATCGCGGTGGATGATGCCCTTTTCATGGGCGGCTTGCAAGCCTTCTGCAATTCGAGTGGCGTAATCGATTGCGGATTTGGGATTTGGGATTTCGGATTTGATTATGTCCTTCAATTCCTGCCCTTCTATGTACTCCATCACAATGAACATCTCGTCATCAGATTCCTCGATGGCGTGGATTGTCGCGATGTTGGGATGATTCAGGGCCGCCGCTGCTTTGGCTTCAATCACAAATCGCTTTCTCTCTTCGGGATTTGCGGCAACGGAACGGGGCAGAAATTTGATTGCAACGGTGCGGTCGAGCTTGGTATCATCTGCTTTGTAGACGACACCCATGCCGCCTTCGCCCAACTTCTCAATAATATTGTAGTGTAAAATACTTTTACCAATCATTATTGACCTCAGTCTTAACATAAAGGCTTCGGAGGGCAGATCCGCCCTGCTTGCCGGAACTTAAGTGCAGGCAGGCTTCGCCGAGCTTTTCGAGGATTTTGTAATGTAGAATTTTCTTTCCAATCATTAAAGTACACCCTTTATCTGTGAGAGCCGTTCTCTGGAATCAATTAATTCAGGTAATTCTTCATCAGCATCTTTCCAGAGGTCTAAAAACTTTTGGTAGTTTTCTATGGCAAGTTTGCTGTCTCCTTTTTTCTCATAGATCTTCCCCAGCAGATAAAAACTTCTTGGATATCGGATAGGACGCAACGGGAAATCCTCATAGGGTTGGTTAGTTACTTGTGCTGTTTTGATTGAATGTATGGCATTTTCATATTGTTCTATTTCAAAATATAGCTGTCCTAATTCATAGCTGGTTGGGTATCTATATTCACCTATCAATATAGCTTTTTGGAAGGTTTTAATTGCTTCGTCGTATTTTCCTTTGGATTTGTCCAAATATGCATTTGCAACAATACCGAAAACAGGATTGGCCCAAAAGTCTTTTTGTGATACTGTTAAAGCATTTTGGTATTCTTTTTTAATTATATAGTAGTAAAATAAAGGCTTATGAAATTCTTCATCGGCCTTGTGTTCTAACCTCAGCCCTTTCTTAATTTCCTTTTCAGCTTCAACTCTGTTGTTCATTCCCGCTATCAACCAGAAGGCTTTTTCTGCATAATCAGCCGCAAGAGCAGTGCTGTCACGCAACTGTATATCAATTTCAATTTTATGGTCTAGCATTTTCAATGTTTCATGATACTTGCCAAGATAAGCATTAAGCACAGCAAGCATTTGGTAACCTTCCCTTTTATCTGACAGAGGTCTGGAGTCCTGAATTAATTTTGTAAATTCTACTTTGGCCTTTCTATAGTCATTGTTGAAAATATATGTCTCACCTAACCCCCTAATGATAGTTGAACTAATCGGAAATATCTCAAGCGCCTGTCTATAAGTTTTGAAAGCATTTATTAAATCTTTTTTGCGGTAATAAGTCTCACCCAGCTCATTATGGGCTTGTTCGCCTGGCACCCTGGCAAGATAATGTTTGCAATATTCCAATGCTTTATCATATTGACCCATTGATCTGTATGTCCAAATAATATGTTGGTATGCACGTTCAAATAGAGGATCCATGGTAAGGACTTTTTCGAGATATTCTATTGCAGTTTCATAGTCTGTTTTATGAAAAGACCAATCTCCCAACTGGTAAAGCGCTTCTTTTTCATCCGGATATTTTACAAGTAGCTTTTTATAAGTTTTTAAAGCTTGATCAATGTTCCCTTCAATAACTTCATTCATGCTCTGAATGTAATAACGTTCTTTTTCAGGAACGTTTTGAATAAGTTGCATTGCTTTGCGAATGGGTTCTTTTGCTCTTTCACCACCCCACCATACTATTGCATATGCAAGTCGATAATAGGCAAGCGCGAAAGAAGTATCGATGGCAATGGCTTTCCTGAATTCTTCCTCCGATTCTCTAAATCTCACATGACTTATAAGCTCTTCGCCTTTGAAGTAATGCTGATAGGCTTCCAGGTTGGTGGTGACAACATCGGCAACATTTTTTCTTGCGGCATGAATTTGCTCGGCCTTTTCCTTTAACCCTGCCCGGGTCTTTTCGGCTAATTTATCAATCATGGAAAAGACACTTTCCTGACCGTCGCCCTCTTCCTTTGCTGTAAAGAGATATTCATCTTTCCGCGGATCGAGAACTTTCAGGTCGATGGCGTAACGGTTGCCAAGCTTTCTGATGGAGGCAATAGCAAGCGCTTGGATATTGGCATGCTTGCAAATCTCTCTCCCAAGTTTTTCATCAATAAATTCCACATCTTCCTCGCCCCGTTGTTTGAGGATATCAAACATGCGCGATCGGGTAACCACAGCAAGGCGTTGAGACTGCTCAAGTGCAGTGATGAGCATGCCCGAAAGGCCGTCCAGTTCTGGCTCATTGGTTTGATTGATGAAATCAGCAACCGCAATGGGTATGCGTTCGGTAGTCCCGGTTTCACCTCTGAATAGAAAATAACCAGCAATCAGCAGAATAATAACAACTGTAATGATACCTGGCACCAGGAATGACCTTTTCTGTTTTTGAGGCAGAGTTTTACTCATACCTGTTTTGGAAAGCAATTTATTTGTTTCAGAATCTTTTTTAACCTGGTGCAAGTCGACAATAAATTCGTCGACATGCTGGTACCGGTCGGAAGGATCTTTCTGCAGGCACTTGTTTACGATTCTTTCCATCTCCATTGGAATACCAGTTCGTAAACCGGTAATCGGTTCCTGCTCTTCGTTTAGTATTGAATAGGTGATAGCCTGGTCGTAATCTCCTTTAAAGGGTAATCGCCCGGTGAGCATTTCATAAAGCAACACTCCCAATGACCAGATGTCGCTGCGGTGGTCAACCTGGTCTCCGCTGGTCTGTTCGGGTGACATGTAGGCGGCAGTACCCAGCGTTGTCCCGGCTTTGGTGATTTGTTTTCCACCGCGAACTTTGGCTAAACCAAAATCCATGATTTTAACCTGGCCGTCCTCTTTAAGCATGATATTGGCACTTTTGATGTCGCGGTGAACGATACCGTTCTTATGAGCAGATTGCAAACCTTTGGCAATTTGGGTGGCAATATCGAGACTTTCATCAATTGTTAGAGGGCCGGAATCGATGCGATCTTTTAATTCCTGTCCATCAATAAATTCCATAACAATGAACATTTCATCATCAGCCTCTTCGATAGCGTAGATGTGGGCAATGCTGGGATGGTTCAGCGCCGCTGCAGCCTGCGCCTCAATTTTAAAACGCTCGCGTTCTTCTTCATTTGCAGCAATCCGGCCGGGGAGGAATTTGATGGCGACGTCACGATTGAGTTTGGTGTCATGGGCTTTATACACAACGCCCATCCCGCCTTCGCCGAGTTTTTCAAGGATTTTGTAATGGAGTATATTTTTCCCGATCATGGTTCCAATCCCATCTTTCTCACAAAAGGTTCATAGCGTGGATCTAAGCGCAGCTTATCAGCCATCGGGTCAACTTTGATTATAAACGCCCAGCCGGATTTCTCTTTATATGTTTGCTCCAGGTATTGAAACGCCATGTCATTGTTTCCGAGGAGATGATATGTCATTGCAAGTTCATATAACGGTATCGCTTTTGTTTTAGAGCGTTCTATCATTTGCTGATTAATCGCTTCGGCTTTACCGTGCTCTCCAACCATCGCGTATATCATCCCAAGGTAGCTTAAGGCATAGGGATCATTGTTTGACAACTTAACAGCTGTTTCAGCGGATTCAATTGCCAGTTTCGATTTTCCGGTTACCGCATAGACGGCCGAGATCTCTCGGTGAGACATATTAAAATCAGGATACATTTCCAGAGTCTTTTTGTACTGGTCCAGAGACTGGGCATATTTGCGCTGCAAAAAATAAATCCAACCGACATTATTGTTTATCCATTCAGAAAGGGGATCCAGTTCGCGGGCAAGCAGGATATGTCGAAGAGACTCATCGAAGCGGCCCATCATGGTCAGGTAAATCGCATATCGTTCATGCCCTTTGGCTGAACTTGGATTTTGCTCCAGAACCTTCAGGAATTCCCTTTCTGCGCCTTCCCAGTCCCATTCCAGGACAAACTTAATTCTGGCCAGCGCAAGATGCGCTTCATTCAGCTCCGGCTCTAATTCCAAAGCCCGGTTAACCGCGGCTATCGCCTTTGGATAGCCATCGGCAGTTGCCATATAACCGCTGCTTGCCATTCGCTGGTAAGCATCCGCAATCCCGACATAGGCAAGGGCATAGGTGGGAGTCACCTTAGTCGCATCGTTGAAATATGATATGCTTTTGAGGTAATCGCTTTCGATATCTTTGCGCAGGTGATGCAAGCCTTTTAGATAGCTTTCATGGGCTTTAGGATCGATGACTTCTGCGGCTTTCAGACTTTTCTCTTCTTCTGGAGAGAGCACCACTTTGATTTGCGACGCAATCGCCAGGGCAATTTCACGCTGCAGCGAGAGGATATTGGTCATGTTCCGGTCATAGCTTTCTGCCCATAAATGCTTGTCTGTTGCCGCTTCGATCAATTGTGCCGAGATTCGAACCTGATCGCCTTCCCGAATCACCGAGCCCTCGATCACCGCTTTCACACCCAATTCATCAGCAATCTGAGGGAGGGGCTTTTTAATATCTTTATATTGCATGACAGAGGTACGTGAAATCACTTTCAGATTGCGGATTTTTGAAAGATCCATGATTAACGCTTCGGTCATGCCATCGGCAAAGTACTCTTGTGATGGATCACCGGAAAGATTTTCCAGGGGCAGCACCGCGATTGAATCTATGGTTTGAGTATCAACTCCAAACGGCCAGAAAAATGTCACAGCGGCAATCACGACGGCCACGATTGCAATGCCTGCGTAGGGATAACTTTGTTTCAATGAGCGCTTCCCTTTCGGACCGGAACGCTTTCCGACTAACTCTTCACCTTTTGCTATTAGTGTCAAATCTGATAGAAGTTCTTCAATTTGCTGGTATCGTTTGTCGGGATCTTTTTCCAGGGCTTTTTCAAGGATCGGTTTACAGTTTTCCGGGAGTTCGTCAGAATAATGTGGCTGCTCGTTCAAAATCGCGTAGATTACTGCCTGGTCATAATCTCCTCCAAAGGGAAATTGGCCGGTGAGCATCTCGTGCAGGACTACCCCGAATGACCAGATGTCGCTGCGATGGTCAGCCTCCTCACCTCGTGCTTGTTCCGGAGACATATAAGCCGCAGTGCCAATGGTTGTCCCTACCTTTGTCACCTGAGCTCCACCTCGAACCTTGGCTAGTCCGAAATCCATGATTTTAACTTTACCCTCTTCGGTGACCATGATATTAGCAGATTTGATGTCCCGGTGTACGATGCCTTTTTTGTGGGCGGCCTGTAAGCCTTCGCCAATTTGGGTGGCGTAGCTGATGACATCGTCAACAGGTAAGGGCACGGCGCGGCGTGCCCTTATGATATCTTTTAGTTCCTGCCCTTGGATATATTCCATCACAATGAATATTTCGTTATCAGCTTCCTCAATATTGTGAATGGTGGCAATGTTGGAATGGTTTAAAGCTGCAGCCGCTTTGGCCTCAATAACGAAGCGCTGTTTCTCTTCCTCATTTGCTGCGACGTGACGGGGCAGAAATTTAATTGCCACCTTGCGTTCTAGTTTGGTATCTTCAGCGAGATACACCACACCCATGCCGCCCTCGCCCAGCTTTTCAAGGATTTTGTAATGTAGAATCGTTTTGCCAATCATAATGGAGTATCTAACAATCTTTTAAAGCGTTCGTTTTTATGTAAGGGTCTCCATACTGGGTCCAGTTTTAAATACTTAACTGACAATTCACCTGGAACGGACAGCAAATATTCAAGTTTATCTACCGCCAGTTCCCCCTCGCCAACCATGGCATAAATTCTTGCCAAATCCAATTCCCTGAAAAATCCTCTCCAAGCCTCCTTTTCAATAGATAGAATTTCAACAGCCGTCAGGCCTGCTTTAATTGCTTCCTCTTTATTTCCAAGTCCGGCATACACCAATCCTAATGCGCTGTGAGATCGGGCATCGTCAGGCAGCTCTTCTAACTTGGCCTCTAATATTTTCCTGGCAGATTCGTAATGCGCTTTCTTCAGAACCTGGTTATTTTGTAGTGCATAAATTCTGGCAAGAAAATGATCTTTTAAAATAAAACGGAACTGATCTTCATAAATTTCGGCTGGATAATTAAGAACAATTTGCAGGGCCTCATCATATTTTTGGCGCATTATTTGGACTTCCACAAGAAGCGCCACTACGACATCCTCTTCCTGACTGACAATATTTAAGCTGCTGTTTAAGGATTGATATGCTTTTTCAAGATCTCCGTCTCGCAACACATATATTCTTGCTTTAAATTCATGGGGGAATCCCCAATCAGGGGTAATTTCAATCTCACGGTCAAAATATTTTTCGGCTTCACCGTAATTTCTAAGCAGCAAATAAGTCTCCCCCAGATATTCATTCATCTGTGGAGCCAAGGGATCCAAAACCAAAGTTTCCTTGAAGTAACGGATTGCCTCCATAAACTCCCCTTGCCGCCGTTTTACAAAACCGACGTATGACAACATATCCCAATCCTCGGGTTTTAATTTTAATCCCTTTTCCAATGCAGCAAGAGCTTTATCATATTCAAGAAAACCATGGTAATAATAATCTGCCCATGCTCTATATACATCCGGCAAATCAGGATTTATTGCTGCCGCCTTCTCTATGTATCCCTTGGCATTTGCCAACCTTTCGTCACTTCGATCCCAGTGGAACCAATATAACCCTAAATTTGTAATCGCTAATTCTACGTAAGCCAGGGCAAATTTTGGATCGAGTTCAATTGCCCTTAAAAACATCTGTTCAGCAATGTAATGATTTGCAGCTGACTTGGCTCTGAAAACATAGTCCATACCGCGTAAATAGTAATCATATGCCTCAACGTTTTCAGTCGGTTTTTGGGATATGGATTTCTGTTCTGTTCCTGCAAGAGTCACATTTAAGGTTGTTGCCACCCGGCTGGCAATATCTGATTGGACGGCAAACACACTTTCCAGTATGGCATCGTAGGGCTTGGTCCAGATTTGAACACCATCAGCAACCTTTATCAATCTTGGGGTTACCCGAACCCTGCTCTCTTCTCCCGGTTGTTTTTCCCATCGGACTGTACCCTCGAGGATGTAATTTACCCCCAATTCATTCCCGATTTGTTCTACTGACTTATTCGTACCCTTGTATTGATTTGCACTGGTTCTTCCAATTACAGCCAGTCCTTTGATTTCACTCAGTTTACTGTTTATTTCTTCAGTTATTCCCGCTGCAAAGTATTCCTCATCAGCGGAGCCCAAATTTTCGAAAGGAAGAACCACAATTTTTTCTCTGTAAGTCAATTCTCCTGTCTCATTTCCTTTAAAAATGAAAATATAGATTACAAATACCACTAATATAATCAGCGCTGAAATTCCCACAATTAACTTCCCTTTCGTCGCTGATGTTTTATCCCTGGTTTCTTTAACGGAGATGATAGGTTGAATAGAACCTTTGCTCATTTCAGGTATTAAGTCAGCGAGGAATTCGTCTACATATTGATAACGATCTGCAGGTTTTTTTGACAATAATTTATTGCAGATTGCTGAAAACATCTCCGGAAGATCCTCCCGTTTAGCAGACAATGGTTCAGGGGTTTCGTTTAATATCGAATAGACAACCGCTTGTTCATAATCTCCGCCAAACGGTAGTTGGTTAGTGATCATTTCGTAGAAAATCACTCCTAACGACCAGATATCAGCTCTCTGATCTACCTCCTCACCGCGAGTCTGCTCAGGAGACATGTATGCCGCTGTACCGAGGGTTGTACCAACTTTTGTCATTAACGCTCCACCCCGGACTTTTGCCAGGCCAAAATCCATGATTTTTACTTTACCTTCTCTGGTAATCATTATATTTGAAGACTTTATATCCCGATGGACTATTCCTTTCTTGTGAGCAGCCTGCAAGCCTTCGGCAATTTGTTTAGTATAACTGATAACCTCTTCAAAGGGTAAGGGCATATTGCGGTGTGTTCCTATAATACCCTTCAATTCCTGCCCTTCAATATATTCCATCGCGATGAACAGTTCATCTTCAACTTCTTCGATGGCATAAATCGTGGCGATGTTGGGATGATTCAATGCCGCCGCTGCCTGAGCCTCGATTTTGAAGCGCTCGCGTTCTTCTTGATTGGCAGCAATCCGGCCGGGGAGGAATTTGATAGCGACATCGCGCTTAAGTTTGGTGTCATGGGCTCTGTAAACGACACCCATTCCACCCTGCCCGAGTTTCTCGACAATTTTATAATGTGAAATGGTTTTACCAATCATAGGTTTCTATCTATTTCCAATAACCAGGATTTCTTGTATATCCCCGAGTTAATTTAATCCTAAATGAGCCATTGATTCATTAATATGTAACTCAGTCCTTTTTTATTTTATACAAAATGTCTGCACCATATTCCATTGGTCTTATCTTGCTTTTTGCTTTGTGTAATTTAATATGGTGAAAATAAATTTTAATCTTGAGATTCTGGTTCTCTTTACCCAGCATCATTTTTTCAGGCGGTATATTATTGACGTTGAAATTACTGTAATCAGCTAAAAGCTGATTAATTAGCGGATGTAGATCGATCTCCAGGGAATCGAGTAATTTCTCTTCGGGAAAAACTACAAAAGTGATCGTATCTAAATTTGTATTTACATGGTAAGAAAGCATCAGATCGGTAAAGACTTTTTTATTCTGTTCAATGCTGATATATTGCCGGCGTATCATCCGATCATATCCCTGTATATTGATAGCTGCTCCCTGGTCTGAACCAAACCATACATTATTTCCGGCAGCACTATACCAACCTTTTATATATTCGATACCCATCAGCTGAGTTACTTGTGCCGGTTCCTTGGGGCGCAGCCGCACTCCAAGCGAATCTTCTTTTAAACTTTCCCCAAACCAAGGCTGAATTCCATTATAGCCATGAATATCATGTAAATACGAGAGGATTGAGCTTATCTGGCGGGAATCATTAAGTGGGGTTGGGGAGGATGCCTTTTGAATCCGGCCATCCACCAGGATGTTATTTTTGATTAAGAATTCCTGAAGTCGATGAACCTGGCTTTTTTCAGATATCCTGAAAGCACCCCATGGACCAAAGGATATGATCAAAGCTAATGCACATAACGATATCGGAACGGTTTTTATACTTTTGGTACTACTTATGATAAAATAGACTACAATCCCTGCCAGCCAGAATCCAAGTGCTACAGCAATATACCGCCCCTCGGTAACACCATATTCTGATATTCTTCTCCAGAGTGCCAGCAGCAGCATGATTACAACAGGGATCATAACCACATAAAACCAGCGTGATGCTTTTTTAATCCAGATATTTTCGGCCTGGTCACGAATCGGGTAGAGTAGTAACAGTGAAAAAATACCGGTGGTGGAAAATCCCAGGATCAGTCTGCTTACCCACCCCTCTGGCCAATTCCAGGATATCAAAATTTTGGCCATATAGGCATATAAAATTATTAGATAAACCAGAACCAGCGGAAAAAGTATATATTGGGCAAAAACTTTGATTCCTTTGGGATAGCCGGTCGATTCTTCCAGTCGGTCCAGATTTTCCGGTATACCCGCCAGAAAAGACCATGTATTGAAGAGTCCGAGGATTATGATCCACAGTTCAGCATAACGCTTTTCTGGTACATTCATCCCGAACAAATTATCGAGCGCGGCAAGTGCCAGGGACAGACCGGCATAAAGAACTACAGTGTAAACGAGAGTGATGATTATACGCATTAGCAGCGTTTTATTATAGTGCCAGAATCCATTGACTTCACCCGGCCTATAATATGGAGCGAAAGCCACGAACAAATGCAATGCCACAGCAATTAATAAATGACGCAGAATATAGATGGCCGGAGCTTCCCCAAGATCAGATGGAACTGTGTAGCCGTACGCCATCAGCAGCATTATCCCAATTGTTTGAAGAGAAATAGCGATTCCTTTTCCCAATTCCTTCTTCTCAGAGAGAAGTGACAATCCGGTTAAAAGGGGAATACCAAGTAGTGTTGACAGCAAGATGCTGAACAAAACAGTTGCTTGTGCCGGACCTTCATGATCAATCAGGATCACGGCACAGATAGTTCCGATTGCCGCATTGATTAAGACAAACGGAAAACGCCGGAATGTACGAACGGTATCCTGCAAAACCTGTTGAAAAGATGGGAGTTTCATGATCACCTGGAATTATTTAGTAAGCTATATATTGGTTCATTACGCTTGAGTTTGGTGTCATGGGCCTTGTAAGCGACACCCATGACACCCTCGCCGAGCTTTTCAAGGATTTTATGATACAGGATCGTTATGCCGATCATACTGGTCAAATTATCCACTCCTCAGGCTGGTTAATTGCGACTACAAACGTAATATGGATTATTACTTCGAATTATGGTTCGATTAATTCTGAAGCGAATTCCGAATGATGGTAACTTTTGTAATGGCAGTGGTAACTACGCGATTCCCAAATTCCAAACATAATCCGCAGGCAGCGATAATGTCCAGTTTAATAATGCTGCCTCCCCAGGTACAGCCGGTTATGGTGGTCTTCATCGGGGAAAGCCCCTTTCGATCGAACCACCCCCCTGAAACCAAATAAAATTTATCATCCAAAAAGCGGATAGAATACGTGGAGTTTTTTGTGCTTACGATGATTTGATCGCCGAACTGCATATCATCTTTGCGAATTTCCGAAAGATGTCTCGTACTATTTACAATACGTTCTAAGTTGTAACCGAATTTTTCCATAATTTGCTACTGTATCTATAATTAAATAAAATATAGAAAAGACCAGATAATTTAAGTTAGACAATAAGGTTACGCAAACATGATTATGCAATCTGATGATATTTTTTAATACGGATTTATAGCAATTCTGTTTTCGTTCAGGTTAATATTTTTTTAGAAAGAAGAAAAGAGATTTTTCATTCTAATGGAAAACAACTTGTTATTGATTTTCTCATCATGTAATCTCAATGCTCTGGTAGTATCAACCATCCTTCCCTGATCGATTTAATATCCGCCAAATAATCCATAATTCACATGCGGAGTTTACGATAATTTTGGCTGTACTATTCACCCACAATCGGTCCTGATTGGTGACAACAATATAAAATCGTATAAGGCATTCAACAATATTAGAATTTTAAGATGAAAAAAGTGGAAACAGAAAATCACGATTAATCAAACAATAACCAATTTAAACCAAAATGAAAAAGTCGGTACTGTTCAAGGGTATCTTTTACAATCGAATAATCCTCTGAAGTTAAATTTTCCCAAACGAAAAGAAGTCTAAAATCCCCAATTATTGCCTGCAATTTAAAATCGAGGATAAAAAATGGGCCTTGCTCCCTGTTTGTGAGTCGGTACTGGTAAATTAATCGATCAAATTCCAATTGACTAAATTTTCCCAGATGTCGTCCAATCAAAGCTCCATCAACTCTAAGCTTTTTTTTCAACAAGTGAAGAGATGCTTTAAGTGTTGATATGTTGTTGAACTGAGGTGAAAATGTATCATCGAAATTACTATTGTATGTAAAATCGTTTTGGAGCTGTAATACCCAGAATTTGAATCCCGCCAAAAAGTTGATGCCATAATTTTCGAATTGTTCAATTTGCCACCCTGTGGAAGCGGACTGAAGAACCGGGAAATTTTTTGTGCGAACCCAAAATGGTTCCATTTTTAAATAAATCCGTGCTGAAATTAACCGCTTTAAATAAATGGATCCACCCTGCTTCTCGGTCAATCCTTTTCCAGTATAATTCGGAATAGAATCATGTTGTACGGTTCTCCACAGTACCGGTGTCATCTGTGGCTTTGTGAATATACTGGCTCCAATAGCTCCCAGAGTTTTCGACTGGTATTCGGAACTAATTGCAAATACCGGTTTTTGCTTCGTCTCGACATGCCAATAAATTCCCGATTCAAACTCAATTCTCAGGTTTTCACCCAAAATATTTCCCGTGATTAAGGCGTTGCCGTCACCCTCTCTCCGGGATGCCCAGGTGAATTTACCATTATTCTTGATATACCTTCCCCCTACCCTGAATCCGAGATGACTTCTGCCAATTTTTCTTATGTAGGATAGTTTTAAATTTGCCCAACCGTAACGCATTTCCCGAACCTTATTTCCGGATTGTTTATAGTCATCATCATTGATGGTCATCTCAGAAAAAATTGAAACGGAATCTTTTTCCGTAATACTTCCCAAAAAATTCACCCAACCGCTTCGTCCGATTATTTTGAATTCATCTCCATTGAATGAAAATGGATCTGAGGGAGGCATATTGTATTTATGGCGAAGGTGCCAGTAGTACAAATGCAATGCCCACTTTCTAAAAATTTTGAGATGAAGTTCAGCCTGGTAAGTATTTATGCTGACGTTCGAGTATCCCGCGGGTTCGCTTCCGGATCGTACAAAATTATTACCGCTCAGCCTAAAATAATTATTTTCTGTTATGTGTTCACTGAAATCAATATCAATAAATGACATATTAGATTGCAGGTATGTAATATTCGTCTCAGGTTTAAAACCGGCAGAAAGCGTTGAATACCAGGACTCTATAAAACCTATCCTCGAATAATCGCGCCCCTGAATACGCCAATGCGGCATCCATTGTTCATTCCAGAAACCAACAACTGGATTATCAAATATATTTCCGTCGAATTCAAATTGGAAAATCCCCTGGGGCATCCCTCTAAAACCGCTGGTTGATAATCTTCCCTTCTGTGCAAGTGAAAAAGGCAGAAAATCTGCCTGGTAAAAACGATATTCCTCTTCAGTAATGTTTGGAACGTAATAATAAATTATTAAACTATCTGATGGTTCGGAGTCCCGCTTCTCTGCCAGCGCGGGGAAAATAAAACAGATAATCAAATAATAAATAAAGGATGTGTAATGGGATATGTTGGTGGACTTAAAAGTCATCTTGTCGGAGAACCTGGATTGATAAACTATCGATTTGCACAGGATGGTTGGTTGCGGTGCGCAAGACCACGGATGGTCCGTTAAAATAAAATTCACAGATATCCAAATTTTCTCTCCAGAACACACTTACATTTTGCATTGTCGCGCCAGTGGTTTTGTATATCCGGTTTTCAACCTGATTCGTGTACTCTGCACTGGCAGAATATATGTTTGTCTGATCCGCATTGTCAATCAGTAACAACAAAAGGTTGCCATCATTATCAACGATGGAAACCTTAATGCCGGGGCCCAGGGCATTTTCCCGATTACAGGTAATTTTGCTCGGTCTCGCACCCCTTATTTCTTCCACTTCGATGTCATAAATGGCATCCAGAAAATATACTTTAGCAATCTCCTTTCCGGGATCTGTATTGGAAAAATCATTTTTATCACAATTGAAAGCAAATAATAATAAGGCAGCAGATAGAATTCTGAATTTCATGCTTCTCCACTTTTAACAAGAAAATTATAATGATTTATACTGAAAAGAAAAAGTGAAGATTCAATAATAAACGATGGAGAATGAATCACAATGGCACACTGAAATTAATTTAAATAGATCATTATTTAGAGGAAGAGCAAGTTCTTCGTCAAATTTTCAAATTCATTATCTCACTTCCGTGAACTAACTCTCAGATACCAATTGAATTCTAAGGAAACTTAACATATAATATACGTATTTAATCAATGGTATTAAAGCAAGACCTGTTTTACAAAACGATTGCATTGGAGAAGTTTATGGTAAAGTCAATCCGTGAAATTGGAATAGCACTGTTTTTGATATCAGGTTTATCTATCCAGTCTGTAGCCCAGATTCCCGCATTAGTTGTGACACCTGATGATACTACAAAGGAAGACTCTGAAAAAGAAACTTCCAAAAAGAAAAAACCAAAGGAACCCGAATTCCAAAAATTGATTGAGGATTATGAGAAGATTGAAGGTCTATTTGCTATTTTCAAAAATGACTCCGAGGGAAAAGTATACCTGGAAATAAGGCCGGAACAGTTCGGAGTGATTTATCTAATGAATCTTACCCGGGAAGCAGGAGATGGAACACTCTTTGGGGGTGCAGCTATGCTTGGCTATTTCCCTTTCTATATTGAAAAAATTGGCAAAAAAGTTCAAATTATTGAAAAAAATGTATTGTTCCGTGCAGGTGATACCGGACCCATGAATCGTGCACTGCAGCGAAATTTATCTAATTCCCTATTTGCATCTGCAAAAATTGCCAGTCAGCCTCATACTGAGAGCGGCAGTATACTTGTGGATGCGGAAGAAATTTTTCTAACCGATTTAGCCGATGTGGAACACAAATCCGGCGAAGCAAAAATCGGATACTCATTTGATAAGATTAACAGCTATTTTTCGAAACTAAAATCGTTTCCACAAAATACAGAACTCGAAGTAACGCTGCATTTTAAGAGTAAGAAACCCCATCCTATATTTACATTGGCAGATACCCGGAGCATGTTTCACCGCTACCACTATAGTATATCAGCACTTCCTAAAACTGATTACAAACCAAGAATCGCGGATGACCGTTTGGGTCATTTTCTTACAATGTATCAGGATTATGAATCGGTTTTAAAAGACAGTCCGTACAAAAGGTATATCAACCGATGGCATCTTGAGAAATCCGAACCCAAATTTGAATTATCACCACCAAAACAGCCAATTTTATTCTGGCTCGAAAATACCATTCCTGTCGAATACCGTAGTGCAGTCAACGAGGGAGTTTTGTTATGGAACAGAGCATTTGAAAAGATCGGCTTTAAGGATGCACTAGTAACAAAACAAATGCCCGATGATGCGGATTGGGACCCTGCTGACGCAAGGTATAATACCATTCGCTGGATGGTGGAACCGGGAGCCGGATATGCAGCTGGACCTTCCCGGGCAAATCCTTTCACCGGCCAAATCTATGATGCGGATATTCGGGTAAGTGCAGATATAATCCGTTTTTATTACCGGGAATTCGATGAATTCGTAACGCCTATTTCATGGGCAGAAGCTGATATTTCCAAATTTCTCCAAGGGATTTCCTCACAGCAAATCATCGATCCCGGTTCGTTCGCTTATCAATGTAACTTTGCAGCCGGTTTAAGACATCAGATGGCTTTCGGATGGAATTTCCTAACCGCAAGAGATCAAGTCTCAGATAAAGACCTTCAACAATTTCTGCATGACGCAATAGTCGATTTAATCGTTCATGAAGTCGGTCATACGCTGGGCTTGAGACATAACTTCAAGGCAAGTACTCTTCATACTCTAAAACAGCTGAGTGACAAATCATTCACGCAGAAAAATGGATTAACCGCGTCAGTAATGGATTATAATCCAGTAAATATCTCCCCAAAAGGTGAACCGCAAGGAAATTACTTCCATACTACGTTAGGACCTTATGACTATTGGGCCATTGAATATGCCTATAAACCCTTCGATCCAAATTCAAAAACAAGTGAGAAGGAGTTTCTTGAAAAAATTGCCGAGAAAGTAGCAAAACCTGAATATCAATACGGTACAGATGAAGATGCACTTGGATTTACCACCCGTGGTATTGACCCCAGTTGTACATACTGGGATTTAGGAAAAGATTCATTTTTATTTTACACGTCTCGTGTCGAAATGGCCAGGGAATTATGGAAAGATCTCCCAAAAAATTTTGAGGAGGATGGGGAACGATACACAAAATTCCGGTTGGTTTTTGGACAGGGGCTGACAGAATTTGCTCTGGCTTCACTGAATATCAGCAAGTTTATAGGCGGTATATACAATTATCGAGATCATATTGGTGATCCGAACGGTAGAATACCATTCGAGGTCATTGCCGCCGATAAACAACGAGAAGCTTTAGATTTCTTGATTGATAATATTTTCTCAGAGGATGCCTTTCAATTTTCTCCGGATCTTCTCAATAAACTGGCTTCTGAGAGATTTTGGGATTTTGAGGGCACCGTGTTCCGAATGTCCAGAATCGACTTTCCTATTCATGGAATTGTTCAATTGTTACAGGCTATTCCTCTATTTCGATTATATGATCCGATCGTTTTACAGCGAATTAATGATAATGAACTAAAGTTCAAAAAAGGAGAACGTCCCTTCATACTACCCGAGCTTTTTTCCGGAATTCAGGAAGCAATATGGGCAGAACTGGAAAAGGGCAATAATATTAACAGTTTTCGAAGGGAACTGCAAAGGATGCATTTATCAATATTAATCCAATTAATTACTAAAGATCAGTCAATTTTTCCAAACGATGCAATTTCCCTGGCAAGGGCGGATCTGATTACAATCAGAGAGGAAATTAAGAATCGAATAGCTTCGGGTAATTTAGATGCCTATACAAATGCGCATTTACAGGAAGCGGATGCAAAGATTAAAGCGACTTTAGAAGCACAGGCGCAGCTTGAATTTTAAATACACTTTGCTCTATAATACCAATAACTCCTCATGATAGTATTCCAGGGTATCGACAGTACAATTGATTTTCACGCGCCATAAACCGCGTGTCAAAAGACTTGTTCGAATTACCTGTGTTCTTTGTTCATTTAATTGGATGGGTAGAGTAATGTCCATCGTCGAATCAGAGGGCCGATAGAGTGTGATTTCACCCGCTATTTTTTGATCAACAAAAGATGATGGAAAGGATAGAATTAACTCGTTTCTGGTTGACAAATTTTCTATTTTGAATCCGGTTGGAAGCTCATTCGTACGGTTGACTCTATCAATTTGATCCTGATAATCAATCGATTTTTCATAATAATCATTCGTAACCAAATCAATCCGTTGAGCGCTCAAATACAAGAGCATCACAAGATTTACCAGAATAAAAATTGAAAAAACCACAATGATGCCAACCGGCCACTGCCACCCCTTCTTCATACAATCTACTCACAATCTTACTTTATTACTTCGAAACAAGTACTTTTCATGCCAAAGATATCTAAATTACGCTATACAAAGGAAGTTATTTTAACTGTGGCCCAACTCTGGGTCCCAGGAATGTTGTATTTACTTTTTCAATTAATTCACCGCTGCGATATACCCCTATCGTAACAGGCATTTTTTGGCTAACAACCTTTTCACGCGGAATTTTGACAAAAAACGCCGATTCGGCCAGCGCCTCCTCTTCTACATACAATTCGGAACCGGTAACCATATAGATTTCACCTTCTTCCGGTTTTAGTAATTTTAAAGAAACCGGAAATTTTTCAAAGGTTTTATTGATGATTTTCACATTGTAAAGGTTCTGTAATATTCCATCATCAATCTCCTGATATAAGACTCCCGGAGTTCGGAGAATAGTTGCTTCAACTTGTGTACGATTTGTCATTAAAAACAGTAATAAGAAAATGAGTCCGGTGAAAAGGACAATATACAGGACAATTCGCGGAGTCACTTTCAACTTTTCACCATTTAGAATTCCATTGAGAGAAGCAAATCGTATCAATCCTTTTGGAAATTCTAATTTTTCCATTACACCATTGCAAGCATCGATACAGGCCGTGCAATTAACACACTCCAATTGTGTGCCATTTCTGATGTCAATCCCTGTTGGACACACTTGTACACACAAAGTGCAATCTACACAGTCACCCAATGAGTTTCTTTCACCATCTTTACGATATTTTCCACGCGGTTCACCCCTAACATTATCGTAGGCCACAACAATTGAATTGGAATCCAACATAACTCCTTGTAACCTTCCATAGGGACAAACCATTGTGCAGACTTGTTCTCTGAAACGGGCAAATACGCCATAAAAAGTTAGACTGAAAAGTAACATAAAGGAGAGTCCCAACAGATGTTCATGGGGAGGATCGGTTACTATTTGGTACAATTCATCCATTCCTATAATGTATGCGAGGAACGTATTACCAATCATAAAAGCAATGGCAAAAAACAAGGCATGTTTTATTCCCTTTTTGAATATTTTCTCTCTCGTCCAAGGCGCTTTATTAACTGCTCTTTGTCTAGCTGCATCCCCTTCTATCCAATACTCAATTTTACGAAACACCATCTCCATAAATATTGTTTGAGGACAGGCCCACCCACACCAAATTCGCCCAAACACAGCGGTAAATAGAATGATAAAAACAAATAATGATATTAAGGCAAGTGCGAAAAGATGAAAATCCTGAGGCCAGAAAACCATTCCAAAGAGTATAAATTTTCGCTCGACAACATTTAACAGGATGAGGGGATGCCCGTTTATTTTTATAAAAGGTGCACCAAATAAAAAGGCCAACAAAACGACTGCCACAACAACCCGAGCTCTGTGAAGAGAACCCTTTGGTTTTTTGGGATAAACCCAGATTCGTTTGCCTGCTTTATCAATTGTGGAAATTTTATCCCGAAAACTTTCTTCACTTTTTGTTAAGGAATCAGTGTTCATATTTGATGGAAACCTTTATACGTCCAATCCTGAGATAGGCAATAATTTCCTATAATAAGACAGACATCATTGTTTTCATCTGAAATATCCAAATTCAGACAAAAAATGGTTAAAACCTCACAAATCACAGCAGAATATCAATTTACCAACTGGCTATAATCTACTTTTTCGCCTTGCGGTGCTTTGCCATTTGGAGGATTGGTTCCCCGAAAAGTCCGGATATAACTGGCAACTTGAATGATTTCATCACGATTTAATATTGGTCCCCAGGGAACCATGCCCTTTGCCGGAACACCATTTACAATTGTTCGAACCATATCATTCATGGTGGCACCATGGATCCAATATTCATCAGTCATGTTGGGTCCAACACCACCCTCTCCATTTACCCCATGGCAAGGAATACAATTTTTATTATAAACAGCCTTACCCTCTGCAAGACTTTCCTCATCTTTGAGTGGCGAGATAACTTGATCCTCTCCAATAACTATACCACCTCCAGCCTCGGAACCTCCCTGCAGTTTCTGGTACATGGTCTCTGCCGCAAGCATTTCCTGTTGATATTCTTCTGCGGAGGAAGGACCAGTTCCCAGAACATGATAATGTACCATATATATTACTCCCCAAATAATTGTAATATAAAATAACCAGAGCCACCAGGGAGGCAATTCGTTGTCCAGTTCCTGGATGCCATCGTAGTCGTGATCTAATAGTTCATCTTTAACTTTTTCAAACTTTTTTACCATTATTAGAATCTCCATTGATAGGTTTTTCATCATTTTCCAAAGGAAGTTCTTTCATTTTTTTTATATATTTTTTATTAAGCTTTAGTACCCAAATAATTATGCCAACAAAGAGAGCAATAAAAAAGAACATCCCAATGATAGGCCATATTTCGATACCTTTAATTGAATTCATGATTTCTTTTACCATTCAATTCTCTCAAAATCGACTATTGTATTATCCCTTATTTTGCTAATTGCGCAGTTTTTTTAGCTTTGATATCAGTTCCCAATCTCTGCAGATATGCAATTAAGGCGATTATCTCCTTGTTTTCTTCGACCTGAAAATTGGCACTCCGAAGATTTTCAGTAATTTGTTTGGCCTGAACCTTCAAATCCTCAACTGCACGTTTGTCGTAGTCCTCTGGATATGGAACACCCATAATTTGCATGACTCGAATTTTTGATGGCGTGGTCGAAAAATCTATATCCTGTTCAAACAACCATGGATATGGCGGCATAATTGAACCGGCTGATGTAGAGGTAGGATCCAACATGTGGTTGTAATGCCATGCATCAGGATATTTTCCGCCAATTCGATGCAAATCCGGACCGATACGTTTGGAACCCCAAAGAAAGGGATGATCATACACAAATTCACCGGCTTTGGAGTATTCCCCATATCGCTCTGTTTCGGAACGGAAGGGCCGGATCATCTGTGAGTGACAGGTGTTGCAGCCATCCCGGATGTAAATATCGCGCCCTTCCAATTCTAATGGCGTATAAGGTTTAATGCTTGCAATGGTTGGTACGTTAGATTTGATTAAAAAACTGGGAACAAATTCAACAATCCCACCAATTGCCACGGCAATCACCGTCCAAACAATAAATTGAAAGGGTCGGCTTTCCAGCCAGCGGTGACCATATACATTCTTGACTTCGTGTTCGTTTTGTTTTAATAATGCCGGTGCTTTCGCTTCTTCATTTTCAACAAGATTTCCGCTACGAACGGTTCTAACTAAATTATAAACACCTACCAGAACGCCGGAAAAGTAAAGGAGACCACCAAAGGCTCGAATCAGATACATCGGTAGAATCTGTAACACAGTCTCCAAAAACAGAGGATACTGCATATAACCTTCAGCAGAGAATTGTTTCCACATCAAACCCTGAGTCAATCCGGCCCAATACATTCCCAGTGCATAAAAGACAATCCCCAAAGTACCAATCCAGAAATGAAAGTTTGCCATTTTTAAGGAATGGAGTTTTGTTTTAAAAATCCTTGGCACTAACCAATAAAGAATACCAAAAGTTAAAAACCCATTCCAACCCAATCCTCCAATATGAACATGTCCGATGGTCCAATCTGTAAAGTGGGAAAGAGCATTAATACTTTTTACAGACATTAATGGGCCTTCCAGAGTGGACATACCATAGGCTGTCACAGCAACGACCATAAATTTAAGAATTGGATCCTGGCGTACTTTATCCCAGGCACCCCTCAGGGTAAGTAAGCCATTGAGCATTCCACCCCAGGATGGGGCAATCAGCATAAGTGAAAAGGTTGTGCCGAGGGATTGTGCCCAATCCGGAAGCGAAGTGTATAAAAGGTGATGCGGGCCTGCCCATATATAAATAAATATCAATGCCCAAAAGTGCACTATTGAGAGCCGGTAGGAGTAAACTGGACGCTCGGCAGCCTTCGGTAGGAAATAATACATCAATCCCAAATATGGGGTAGTTAGAAAAAAGGCTACTGCATTGTGTCCATACCACCATTGAACCAATGCATCCTGAACACCGGCAAAAATTGGATAACTTTTTAAAAATGATACCGGAATCTCGAATGAGTTTACCACATGAAGCATCGTTACTGTAAAAAAGGTGGCGATGTAGAACCATATGGCCACATACATATGCCTTTCCCGGCGCTTCATGATGGTGGCGATCATATTTATTCCAAATATGACCCATACCATTGCAATCAAAATATCAATGGGCCATTCAAGTTCAGCATATTCCTTGCTGGTAGTAGCCCCCAAAGGCAGTGTGATGGCAGCTGAAACAATGATCAACTGCCAACCCCAAAAATGAAGTCTGCTCAACAAGTCACTAAACATTCTTGCTTTACACAACCTTTGCAGGGAATAGTAAACTCCCATGAAAATACCATTTCCGACAAATGCAAATATAACCGCATTAGTATGCAGCGGGCGAATTCTGCTAAATGTAATGTATTGAATGCCCGCATTTATTTCAGGGATAAATAACTGGAAAGCAATAACAAGGCCAACCAGCATTCCAACCACACCCCAAAGCAAAGTCGCGAACGCAAAATCTCGCACAATTTTGTTATCGTACCGAAACGTCTCCAGTTCCTGCATCTATTCTCCTCCTACCGTTTTTGTTTTTCCTCTTCTTCTTTATCATCAATTAACATTCTGATTGACGGGGTATATTTATCATCAAATTGACCCGTTTTAACCGCCCACAAGAAAGCAAAAAGGAAACCCACCGCAACGATTAAACTGGCGCCAATCAGAACCACGATAGCACTCATTTATTACTCCCTTAATTTGTTCAAGCAAAAACTATTTGTTACCTCAAGCCTTTTAACTTTGCAAAAAAATAGGTCGAACCCGTTGCAAACAATATTACCGAAATTGAGCTGAGTGGCATAAGAATCGCTGAAATTAATGGAGAAAGTATCCCCCGAACTGCAAACCCCAATCCAAAAATATTATATAGAAATGATATTGTAAAGCTGGCAATAATAATGTTCATATTGGTTTTGGCAAATCTTAGAATATTTATTAACTGTGGAAAACTTTTCGCTTCCAGAATAGCATCGCAGGCGGGAGAAAATGAATTTAAATCTTCCGAAACAGAAATCCCAACATCGCTCTGTCTGAGGGCACCTGCATCGTTTAAACCATCACCAATCATTAACACCTTTTTATTTTCCCTTTGAAGCTTTTTTACGAATTCGAGTTTGTCCATAGGGGATTGATTGAAATAGAGATATCCGGGATCTTTAAAAAAACGCAGCAAATTACTTTTCTCACTTTCATTATCTCCAGACAATAATGCCAGATCGTATAAGTTTCCCAAATATTTGATTACCCGCTCTAATCCCGGACGATAAATATTTTCAAGTTGATAACAACCCCGGGATTGATCATCGATGGAAATTGAGACAACAGACGCCATCGTTCCATTATTTCTGCAGGTCTCCTGACCAACAAAGGCAGCCGAGCCTATTTTTACATGGTGATCATCCACTATTCCTTCAATGCCTCGGCCAGGGATTTCTGCGAATTCAAGAATATTTGTGAAAATCCCGCCATTTAATGCACTTTCAATTCTCCTGCTCAAGGGATGAGCTGACTGATGAACCAGGGATTTGATCAGTTTTCTTTCATAATCTGTGAAATCCCTTTTCCCATTTATGCTGACAAACTTTATCCCCGAATCCTGCGATTTGGTCAACGTTCCTGTTTTATCGAAAACGATGGTATCTACCTTCGCCAGCAACTCAATGATGTCAGTATTTTTCAAATAAAATTTATTTCGGGCAAGTATTCTTAGGGAGTTGCCAAAAGTGAAGGGTATTGATAAAGCCAATGCGCAAGGACATGCAATTATCAAAACTGCCGTAAATGCATTCATCGCCAGAATCGGGCCGGTTTGAAACCAGTAAACTGCGGCGATTGTTGCGATGGTTATAACAATGAAAGTAAAATATTTAGCCACCAAGTTTGTAATGCTGGTAATTTTACTTTTATAGGTTTGCTCAAATGTATCGGTATTCCACAATTGAGTTAAATAACTCTGAGAAACGTCCTTCACCACATCCAACTCAATTGCACCCCCAACTTGCCTCCCACCGGCATAGAGGAGATCACCCGATTGTTTTGGAACTGGATTCGATTCGCCGGTAACAAAACTGTAGTCAATAAATCCATGGCCGTCTATCAATATAGAATCCGCTGGAATCAACTCCTGGTTGCGCACCAATATTCTATCCCCTTTTGACAATTTTGACAAGGGAATACTTGTTTGAGCAGTTCCGCTTGATTTTGTTATGGAAACCGGGAAATAAGCTTTATAGTCCCGTTCAAAGGATAAAAAATCAAAGGTTTTCTTTTGAAATAATTTTCCCACCAACAGCAAAAAAACAAGCGCCACGAAGGAATCCATATATCCGGCTTCACCAATAGTAATAATTTCAAATATACTCCTGAAGAAAAGTGTCAGAATGCCTAAAGAAATGGGGACATCTATATTCACAATTTTATGTTTCAAACCACTGAGAGCAGACTTAAAAAATTCTGAACTGCTGTAGAAAAAAACCGGGATGGCTAACAAAATATTGAGAAACTGAAAAAAAGATCTAAGGGAGGGGTCGATTTTACCACCGGAAAAATATTCCGGAAGGCTAAATAACATTATATTTGCAAAGCAGAAACCAGCAACACCAATTTTTAAATAGAGAGATCGATCGGTTTCTTTTTTTACCTTTTTATCCAGGTCTTTAAGATTTATTTGAGGTTCATAGCCGATTGAGGTTATAAGTTCAACTACCTGCCTGAGAGTAATGTCTTTCTCAATAAATGAGACAGAAAGTTCTTTCTTCAGGAAATCGACTCTTGAGTTTGAAATTGCCGGATTAATTGTAAACAAATTTTCCAGAAGCCAGATACAGGAACTGCAGTGTATGGATGGAATTTTAAATGTTACAGTAGATATAGTGCCATCAGAAAAATTTGAAAGTTGCCGCTTAACGGTTTCATCATCCAGATATCCGAATCGTACATCTTTATTAACTTCCCCCAGACGAATGCCCGGAGTACTATTTAGATTATAGTATTGACATAGATTATTTTCTTCTAGTATTTCGTACACTGTTCTGCAGCCTTGACAGCAGAAAAACTTTTCTCCAATAAAAATTGAATCACTTGGACAAACCAATCCGCAATGATAACATTTTACATTGGATTTGGTTTTACTATCAGGTATTCTTGTTTCAACAGACATGTATGATCTAACTAACCAAAAATTTCTACTTATGCATTACAGATTATAACTGCAAAAAATTATAATTTCTATGACATAAATCATCACATATATTGATCCATATCATGTTGATTGGGTCCAGATCATCTCTTTTTAAGAAGAATTTGACAAACGGTACTCAGTCTGAGTAGAGCTTTGATGCATCATTGGCGGATGAGATAATACTCTCACACCACGATATATCGTCATTATACCTAACAAAATAACCAGCACCGTTGCTATTCGGAACAATTTTTGTCTCCACTGAACCGAAACAAGGTTTGCACTCATCCCAACAAGCACCATTGCCGGTAACGTGCCAATACCGAATGCAGCCATCGTTAATATACCTAACAGAACACTCCCCGAAGTTGCCGCTTTTGCACCAGCTGCATAAATCAATCCACAAGGAATAAATCCCAGTACAAGTCCTAATACAAAAATATTATTTCTACCTACCTTCTGAATTAACCGATTCAAGGTATTTTTAAATAGATTATATCCTGGAAAAAATTTTGAATAGTCAAGAGGTACCCATCCCCCCAATTCAAGACCCATAAGAATCATAACAATTCCAGCAAATATCTCGATTCCGCTCTGGTAGTTTTTAATGCCCAAAATGACACCCATGGTTTCACCCAGAAAACCGAAGAGGAATCCTAAAAACGCGTAGGTAATTATTCTGCCAAGATTATACAAAAGGTGTGGATAGAGTGACTGCCAAAATGAAACTGACAGTACATTGCTGCCGGTATTTAACCTAAGTGTATATGCAACAACAAAACCGCCGCACATACCAATACAATGGCCAAAACTGCTCAGAAATCCAATCAAGAGAATAGTGATTAATTCAATTTGCATTGAATTGAAATTATCTTTACTGAACGATTATTCGAGATTTTAAAGTGAAAATATAGGTAATTATGAATGGAAACAGAAAGCTAAAATCATTTTCTCAAGAAAACAAATCTTTGCAAGAATGTAGAACCTTAAAAGGATTATGAATAATAGGTATATCGATAGGGAGAATCCATAGTTTCTCCCTATCAGTTCAGTGAGATTATTTCGCCGATATCATTTCCCAAGATTGGACCTAATCGCAGATTTGTAGTTCTGTGGTTATAATTTCCATTGATATCTAAAATTCCTTTGTGAAGGTCCACTTGCATTCTTTCATGAACCAATACTGATAGCTACTGTCCGGGAATATTTAATAGGTCTAGACTGACGCTTGCGGACTGCTCCAACCTTAACTGGAACAAATTTTTATAATAAAAAAAAGGTGCTAATTAAAAAAATTAAAAGGCGCTGTGGATCTCGCTACAAAATTCAATGCGAATAAAGGGAGAGTTAGTATGTACGCATTGGAATTCAACGCATATTCACACAGCGCCTGGTTTAAAAGCTCTTTCTCTAACCCAAAGAAATTGTTGATCGATTAAATTTCCTCGCATCCCCACCAAAGCTACTTCATCAAAATCATTTTTCTCACCTTTACGTAATCGCCCGCAACCATCCGGTACAGATAAATGCCGCTGCTCACCTGTGCGCCGCTGTCATTTCTGCCATCCCAGATCGCATGGTAAACGCCGGGCTCTTTATGCTCGCTCAACAGCATTCGCACCTTTTGCCCCAGCATATTGTAAATTTCAATTCGTACATTGCCTTGCCTCGGCAATTGATAGGCGATCTTAGTCGTCGGATTAAAAGGATTTGGGTAATTTTCATCCAGTGCGTAATTGGATGGCAAATCCGGATTCGTATCCTCTACGGATACGAATTCAGAGCCAAGAAATACATCATCAACTAGCCACAAATCAAAACGCTCTACGCTGCTTGAGGTGCCAAGGTTTCGAAAACGGAATTGAAAGACCGGATGAAAAAAAGAAGCACCATTTCCGGGATTCTCTGCATCAATGCTAATTACCTCGTTAGAGAACGGCACAACATTTGTCCCGGGATACCCCCGGATGTGTTTCCACTCACCCTGATCATTCAAAAATTCCAGAATCAGACTATCTCCTGCTTCTGGCGCATTTCCAATTCCTTGTGGTTGATACCCGTATAACATCATTATCCCGGCTCCGGCAGCGTTGCTCAAGTTTACTGGCAGTATCTCCAAGACATCACCTCCGTTTGGATGACCATCCAGTTGTAGCACGTTCAGTGCAGTAGGCGGCTCGATCCCGGCACTAGTAACTTCAGTCCCTGTATTTATCCACAAAGCGGGATCGGGTAGAGAGGTATTTGAGAAATTGTCAGAAAATGGCAGTGCGATTGGTGAATATCCGGAATTACTGGGAACGCTTTCATTTTGCGGATTTTCATTATCAATCGAAGTAATGAAGTAGCTGTGGGTCCCAGGTGAGGGAGTAAACATGGATAAGTCATTTTTTCCAGTGTCAGAGGATGTTCGATTGAAAGTGAGTCTAAAATTGCCATCTTCATATAAATTGACTCCTGAAAAATCGTCCATCGGAGTGCCATCAATATTTTTCTCTGGATTGGCCCAATGCATCACTAAATCACTGCCTGATTGAGTTACAAAGAAATCCGAGGGTGCTTTAGGTATTAGAGAACCACCGGCAATCCAGCTAGTTTTTACCGGTCTACTCGAGCTGTCTGTGGCGCTAATATTCGCATAAATCAAATACTCATAAAGCTGGCCATCTGTGAGTCCATTATCTGTAAAAGTCTCCATTCCTCCATTCACAGAAGCAATGTGAGTTCCGCCTTTCTCAACTTCTATGGAAAATTCACCTGGAGTCAGGGGATCGCCGCCGAATAGCGATGTCCGATCTTCCCACGTTAGATGCATGGAATTTGGATTTGAAAAATCACTGTATGCCTGAAAATTTAAAGGGGGATTTGGATCGAGGGCATCTGAATCAGCAGCTCCCTCAAAATAGACAACATACAAACCAGAGGTGATATCAGAGACAATCACTTTGCCGGAGCTGAAAAAGGGCCAGGCGCCCCACGCCCCATCAAAACTACCTGAAGGTGGTAAATAGGTGTCATAATATCCCACCTCCAAAATATTATTGGGATCTTAAATATCAACAACACGCAGGCCGTCCGCGTAATGTGAAATATAGGCATAGTCTCCTTTGATGTGGGCATTATGGACAAGTCCACTTGAACCAAGGTATTCATCTGTGAGAGTAATTTGATTTAAATCGTGTATATCCCACAGTTTTATGGTCTTACCGGAGGTTTCTTCGGTACTCATCAAATAATTGCCATCATCACTTAACCAGCTATTGTGGACATAACCTCCGTTGGGAATATTAATTCGGGCAAGAAAGGCTGGAGAAGTTGGATTAGACAAATCGAAAATACCAATAGATCCGCTACTTCCCTCAGACACATAAACGATGTTGTCTCTGATATAAATATCATGACATTCAATTCCACACGCGGAAACCTGAACAGGGTTTACCGGATCGACCAAGCTCAAAGCACGCACAGGTTCTGATGGCCCTCCTTCGGCGTAAAGCATTGCATTGGCTTCATCGATGTGGATATTGTGAGATGTGCTGAATCCGATATAGGTATTCACATGGGTTGCATTGTTGGGAAGATTGGATAAGTCGATGATTTGAAGACCGCCACCCGATTCGTTGACAACATAAGCATGATGTTTATACGTTTTTATATCTTTCCATAAGGATGTCGCTCCTGGAATAAATGCTACTTCGCTCAGGTTTGCCGGATCCGAAATATTTAAAATACTGGTTCCATTCTGAACTCCCAATAAGGCGTATTCATTTCGATCCGGTGCGGTGTAGCCCCAACAATCATTGTAACCTATTCCTGGATATAGATTGAAAGTTGCCAGTAGTTATAATTCCTCACTGCTTTGAGCTTCAAGGTTCGCTATCATCATTACTATTGTCAACATCCCCAAAGTCCATCTAGTAATTTTTCTCCTTTTCATTCAACACCTCTTTATAACTTCAACTGAAATCAAATTATCATTGAAACAGCATAAACCCTAAAAACTAGATTACCTTTTCATCAGATTTTTTAGGCTCAAGTTTTGCAATATATGTACAAAAATGTCGGAGTAAATAAATTTTTCTTGGCAAAAGTAGATTTTGCTCACAGCATGACTTCAATGCTATTCTATATAATTCAAGACAATTATTGAGGATATCTCTTACTTGTCTGCCTGAATCTTAGATGAATAAAAATTGTCTTGATTTAATGTTCGCAAAATGTGTTATTGGATTAGAACATTGAATCTTTCATCATACTTATTAATCAGGGCCAGGCAAAATGTCGATTCCAGGTCATGCAGAAAATGAAGCAACCCGTCAATTTGCACTTAATTTTGAGGCTCCGTATCCATCAAATGCGTTCCGGACTTTGGGAAGAACTGAACTCACGGTATCCAAACTGGGTTTTGGAACCTACCGTTGTCACCAAAACAACCAAATACATTTTGAGGGATTGAAAAGAGCTATAGAAAAGGGATGCAATGTTATAGATACATCATCTAATTATTCTGATGGATTTTCCGAATCGTTAATAGGAGATGTATTGAACAGCAAGATTGTCTGGGGAAAACTACGCAGACAAGAATTAGTGGTTATCAGTAAAGTGGGATATATCCAAGGGGAAAACCTTTCACTAGCATTAAAATTGGAGGAAGAAAATAGACCATTTCCCGAGGTTGTGAAGTATGGCGAGGGAATCTGGCACTGTATTCATCCCTATTTTATCAGCGATCAAATAACCAGAACGTTATCACGGATGCACATTGATGAACTGGACATCTATCTCCTCCACAATCCGGAATACTATCTTCTGGATTGTCAAAAGAAAAGAATCCACCATAAAACTGCTCAGGAGGAATTTTACAGACGTATCCACAATGCATTTATTCAGTTAGAAAAACTGGTCGATAGAAAATTGATCCGTTTTTACGGTATTTCTTCGAATACCTTTCCTGTTGAAAGCAGCCAGTACGACTTTGTAAGCCTCGCGAGAATATGGGAAGAGTACCAAAGAGTATGCTCAGAATTAGAGATGTCCACCAATGAGGGTCATTTTGCTGCAATCCAGTTTCCTTTTAACTGGTTAGAACATCGCGCGTATACGTTAAAAAATAATCTTTTTCAAAGTGAAAAGTGGACCGTTTTGGATCTTGCCATGAAACTTAACCTAGGTGTCGTTGTAAATCGCCCGCTAAATTCGTTAGCTAATAATAAAATGTACAGACTTGCTCGATATGGTGCTGATGAAACCACCGACTATTCTATTGTATTTAATGAGGAACTCACTCGACTAGGGGAATTGGAAAATTCACTACAAGAGATTATTCAAAACCACAATGCCAATATTAAAATAAATAATAATGTTGATTTGAAAAGCGTTTTCCAAAATATAGAAACTTTACAAAAGATACGTCTTCAATCACCCGATATTTCGGGCATCTCCAACTTAGTTGATTATTATTTTCTCCCGTTATTTAAAATCGGTGAGAAAACCCTTTTAAGCAAAATGAAAGCGAACCGGGAAAAGGCAAAGGCGGCAATTGAAGGTTACCTTCGTCAATTTAACCGTGTGGCACTCTCAATTCGAAATCAGGCAGACAAACTAAACTATCTTGACCTAAAACCGCTTGAAGAACGATTTAACCATGCAAATAGAACATTAGCAGATAAGCTCAGCTTTTCTCAAAAGGCAATCCAGGCAATCTCAGAAGTTGATGGAATTCATGTGGTGTTGAATGGCATGCGCACACCAGCATATGTGGATGATGCCATGGCGACCATGTCTGTGGAAGCTATAGAGATAAAAGGACTTTTCAGGTAATCCTTAAGGGGTATAAAGACATAACATATAAGGAAACCCAAAATGGCTGTTCATTCAATTGGTGTAGATATCACAGAAATTGAAAGGATCAACGATCTAATCAATCGCTATGGTAATCGATTTCTCAAAAGAGTCTTTACTGACAAAGAAATTGAATATTGCAATAAAAAAGCCACTGCCGCATCGAGCTACGCAGCCCGTTTCGCAACAAAGGAGGCGGTGTTCAAAGCCACCGGTTTAGGATTAAATCAGGGGATGAGTTGGCGGGATATAGAAGTTTTGAACGATCAGAATGGAAAACCTTTTATAAAATTGAGTGGAATTACCAAAGAAAAACTGAATAGTAAAAAAATTCACCTTTCGCTGTCTCACTCAAAAGGGCACGCAATTTCAATGGTCGTTGTTGACGAATAATTATTACAATACCTTCAGAATGATATTCTCCCAATAAATTAATCCAGCAATAACTCTTTTGGGAAAAAATATTTAAATTTAGAACTGTAATAATCAAATTCTAGTCTCATTTTGCTGAAAATGGGACTATTTTATTATCCGGTTCAATTTTGCGGACTGAATGCGTTTGTTAAATCCCAATTTCATATATGAGAGGAGTATACAATGATTAAGATTGTGACAGCCGAAGAAATGCAGAAAATGGATCGAGCCGCAATCGAAGAAATTGGTATTCCTGGTGTGGTACTCATGGAAAATGCCGGGCTTGAAACAGCACGAATTATAATGGATTATCTTTCTCATTCGGAAAACCCACTGGTTCACATTTTTTGTGGCAGAGGCAATAATGGGGGAGACGGCTTTGTGGTAGCGAGACATTTGATGAATAATGGGATTGACACCGTTGTTTTCTGTGTAGTAAAAGAAGAGCAAATCAAGGATGATGCACTGATTAACTATAATGTGATTAAAAAAATGGGAATACCAATTGAATTTATGTTATCCAGCCTGCATCTCGATGCATATCTTGACGCTGAAGTCCCCGATCTGGTGATCGATGCGCTCCTGGGAACCGGAATTAAAGGAGCTGTTCGAGGGTTTATGAAGGACGTTATTGAAACCATAAATAATATAGAGATACCGGTGGTTTCTATCGATCTTCCTTCCGGGCTAATTGCAGATACCGGGAATGTTGAAGGCTCGGCTATATTCTCTGATATAACGGTTACGATGGCACTTCCGAAACGATGCCACATCTTTTATCCGGCAAAGAATCATGTGGGAGAGCTACATATTGCCGATATCAGTGCCCCCAGGGAAGTTCTATTAAGCCCGGAGGTGAAAGTCCATCTTGTACAGCAAGAGGACATCCGGATTCCAGCCCATCCCGCAGATACACACAAATACCAATGTGGAAAGGTAGCGGTTCTGGCCGGTTCACCCGGCTATACCGGTGCAGCAGTGTTAACATCGCAAGCAGCATTAAGAATCGGAGCAGGCCTGGTCATATTGGGAATACCGGAAAAATTAAATCCTATACTCGAACAGAAACTTACAGAAGTAATCACACGACCATTATCCGGAACAAACGCTTTAACAATTGGTAAACATAATCTTTCAGAGATAAATGAATTACTGGACTGGTGCGACGCACTTGCTATTGGCCCCGGTCTGGGGAGAACCGAAGAAATACAGGAGACAATTATCGAAACTTTAAAAGATTTTGATAAACCGGCTGTGATCGATGCAGATGCCTTGTTTGCACTGGCAAATTATTCTGAAATACTTAACCTTGGGAATCATCCTAATTGGATATTAACCCCGCATGCCGGTGAGTTCTTAAGATTCTTGAAAAAAACATCCAAAGAGGAACTAGCTGAACGACCAATTGAACACGCACAATCTTTTGCCACTAAGCACGACCTCACTCTCTTGCTTAAGGGGGCTCCATCGATGGTTGCTGCACCGGATGGAAGCATATTTATTAACAGCACAGGAAATGCCGGATTAGCCAGCGGCGGTTCTGGAGATGTTCTGACCGGTTTGATAGCCGGATTGGTTGCCCAAAAACAATCTCCCACAGAAGCTGCATATACAGCAAATTTTTTGCATGGATTCACCGCGGATTATTTTGTGAAATTGGAATCACAACACAGCTTGATTGCGGGAGATTTGGTCGATAATCTTGGGAAAGCTATAAACCTTCTTTATAAAGAATAGGTGATATCGTCTTTCTGGGTATATTTCTTCTTTAAGAAATTTTTCGATGATAAATATTGGTTTAGAATCTAATGAAAAAATTTGAATCGCCGGATTTATACAACATTGATTCTCTCTTGAATGATGATGAGAAAATGATTCGGGATACCATTCGAAGTTGGGTAGATGAAGCGGTAATCCCAATTATTGAAGATCACTATCACAAGGGACAATTCCCAGCAAATCTGATTTCTCAAATGGGGGAGCTGGGCGTGCTTGGGGCCAATCTTCCACAGGAGTATGGTTGTGCCGGAGTAAATAATGTGGCCTATGGTCTGATGATGCAGGAACTGGAAAGGGGCGATAGTGCCGTTCGAAGTTTCGCCTCGGTTCAGGGGGCTTTGGTGATGTATCCAATACACGAATACGGTTCTGAAGAGCAAAAGAAGTTCTGGCTGCCGAAACTCGCCAGCGGGGAAAGTGTTGGTTGTTTTGGCTTAACAGAACCTGATTATGGTTCGAATCCGGCCGGAATGAAAACCAGGGCGGTGAAAGATGGCAACTTCTTTATTCTGAACGGCACAAAAATGTGGATTACCAATGGTTCAATAGCTGATCTTACAGTTGTATGGGCAAGAATGAATGACGAATATTATGGTTTTCTGGTGGAAAAGGACACTCCTGGTTTTAGAGCTCCTGAGATGAAAAATAAGCATTCACTTCGAGCCTCGGTTACTTCGGAACTAATCTTTGAAGATTGCCGGATACCGGCAAAAAATCTTCTCCCGAAAACGGGCAGTTTGAAACACCCGTTACGTTGTCTTACCCAGGCCCGTTATGGGATATGTTGGGGTGCTATGGGTGCAGCGATGGCATGTTACGATGAGGTTCTCGATTATTCAAAAACCCGAATTCAGTTCGAAAAACCGATTGCATCTTTCCAATTGGTGCAACAAAAATTAGCTAATATGATCACCGAAATAACAAAAATGCAATTAATCTGTCTGCAGTTAGGACGATTAAAAGACAGTGGCAATATGAAACCTGCTCAGGTTTCTTTGGCCAAAAGAAATAACGTCCATTTTGCACTGGAAATTGCAAGAAATTCTCGAGATATACTAGGGGCAAACGGTATAACTTCCGAATATCAAAGTATGAGACATATGTGTAATCTGGAAACTGTTAAAACCTATGAAGGTACCCACGATATCCATACGTTAATTCTGGGTCAAGAAATTACCGGAATATCAGCATTCTTTTAGTTTTTTTGGGGAATAAAAATGCCAAAAAGTGTTTTAGTTGTTGAAGACGATATATCCTACGGCAACATGCTTAAGGAAGCATTGGAGCACTATAAATTTTTGGTATATCTGGTATTTTCTTCAACAAGTGCACTTGATCTTATCAAGAAAAAGCGGGTAGATATTGTACTGAGTGACATTAATATGCCCGGCATTAACGGAATCAATTTGACAAAACGGCTCCGGGATATGTACCTAGATATCCCCATAGTACTCATGACTGGAATTCACGATCTTTCACTTGTAAGTGATGCCCTGGAGAACGGAGCATCTGATTATCTTTTTAAGCCAATAAAATCAGAAGTACTGCCTATCGTGATCGAACGAAATTTGGCCCGCAGAAAATTGGAATCAAAAAGGCTTCAGGAAAATAGGGCTGAAATATTATTCAAGGCTTTGAAAGCTTTGATGCGTGCCCTTGAGGCTAAGGATACCTACAGCAGCGGTCATTCACAGCGGGTAGCAAATTTAGCAATGCTTGTTGCAGATGAACTAAATCTAAAAGCCGAAGATCGCTATACCTTACAATTAGCTGCTTTTATGCATGATATCGGAAAAATTGGAATGCCCGATAGTATTCTTAAAAAAGCTGACAGCCTTGAAGATTATGAACTGCGAAAAGCTAAGGCTCATCCCATTATAGGCAGTAAAATTATCGGCGAGATAGAAGAACTATCGGAAGTCGCATCCATCATTAGGCATCATCACGAACGCTATGATGGCGAAGGCTATCCGGATGGTTTAAAAGGAGAAGCTATCCCGCTTTTTTCTCGTATCCTGGCAATTTTAGATGCATACGAAGCATTGGTATCTGACCGGGTTTACCGTAAAGCTGTTGATGATCAAAAAGCGATAAAAGTGATTAAAAAAAATGCCGGATCTCAATTTGATCCATTCCTTGTGGAGATCTTTTATCAGGTGATAAATAAGTCCAAAAACGGGAATAAAAATTCTCGAGAAGAAATTGACGTCCAGCCTGATGATATCTCTTTAAATAATTCTGAAGAGAGGAAATGAAATTTTTTATTTATAAGTTCTTGACTCAATGATCCTCGATTATCAATTAATTGAGGATTTTTTTGTTAATGGACTTACTTTCTCTTATCGAGAAATGAATTTTTAATGGAAATATTGCACACCCCTGTAGGATTTGAAGATGTTCTGTTCCACTTTCTATTTTTTATAACAATTATTGTTCTGTCTATACTCAGCGCTTTATCGGGATTGGGTGGGGGTATTTTTTTAATACCATTATTAATATTGGTATTCGATATGCCGGTCAAATTCGTGGCCGGAACCATGCTTCTGGCGATGGTGCCTTACACTGCCGTAGCCTCAATACAAAATATAAAAAATGGATATGTCAATTTTAAAATAGGATTTTATACATTAGTTGGTTCCACAGTTGGTGTCTACATTGGCACTGTTTATTCTCCTCTATTACCGGATCTATTTCTGAGGATTTCATTTATTTTTGTCGTAGCCTATATGTTCTTATCACTGCGAAAAAATTTTATTGACAGATCAACTATTGTAACCGACCTATTCAATAAATTAAACAAATTGGCGCCACATATATCGGGGGATTCCAGAGGCGACAAAATAAGTGTTCCGGGGCTTATTTTCTTCGGCTTGCTTGCTGGCGTTTTTAGCGGACTTTTGGGGATTGGGGGCGGTTTTCTTTACGTACCTTTGTTAATAATTGGATTACGATTTCCACCAAAAATTGCAATAGGAACTTCTCTATTTATGATTTTCATTACCGCATCTGTCGGTGCTTTCCGTCATGCCTTATTGGAACATATTCTTTATGAGAAAGCATTTATTCTTGCTGTTGGAATGATTCTTGGGGGGATTATGGGCACAAAAATGCTAAAAAATATTTCTGAAAAACGTCTTCAGAAAACTGTTTCCATTATTCTCTTTCTTGCAGCAATAGCGACAATTTTTAGATGATTCATAAAAATTTCATTTGAGATTAGTTTTCAATGAAAAATTGAAATTTTACAATTGCAATATCCCCAACCTAAGGTTTCATTGGGTGAATCAAAGCAGAGTTAAATTCCATTTTATGGGGCATGTAATCCTGGATTCTCCAACACATAATTTTCTTTTGAATCTGCACGCTTTAGAAGCACCGCAAAAAACAATCCGCACACTCCCAAAAGTGCAAACATCAACATGCTGGCTGAATAGGTCTCTGTGGTATCCCGCAACCAACCATTTAAAAAAGGGAAAAGAGCCAATCCAATGTTCTGAATAAACGTCATCAAACCAAAGGCCGAACCAATAGTTCGTTTAGGGACGATAAGAGGTACAGATGGCCACATCGCGGCTGGAACCAAAACAAATGCAGCGCCGAGTGCTACCATTGGATAGGCCGGGTATATATTAGAAAAACCCATGAGCAGATAGCACGGAATCATTATTAAGGAACCCAGTATCATTAATGTTCCCCTTTTCCCTACTTTGTCCACATAATGACCTGCGAATGGTGCAAGTGCCATCGAGGCAAAAATAATGATCGATGATATGCCACCAGCGGTGCTGAACATATGAAAAAAATTGTTGAAAACCTGTAGAAAAAAGCCGCCGGTGGTTTCGGCAACTCGGGCAATTCCCCACTTATCAACAAAAAAGTCTGTGGACAAAGCTGTAAAAGGAAAAATGGCAGAATAAAAAGTTACACATAATAAAACCACATACCAGTAGGTGGACTTAAATAGTTTTATATCTTTAAATACAATTTTTTCTTCCACGCCTTCTTCAGCCAATTCCACAGCTCTTTCCCCATAACGATCCATAATGATATAAACAACATTTGCAAGAAGAGATACCAAACAAAAGAGCGTTGCAGCAATTAAGGCATATTTATAACTACCGAAATGATTGGCAAGAAGTTCACCGGTATTAAAACTAAAAATGGTTCCTAATCGGCTTACGGTCAGAGCAATACCAAAAGAAAGAGCAAGTTCTTTTCCCTTAAACCATCGCGCAAGAATAGCGCTCTGCGCAACTACCAGAGGTTCTGAACCGGCACCAAAAATAAAACGCCCTACAAAAAGCACCGGAATACTATCTGCTAGCCAAACCACAGCAGCACCAATAAATACCAGAATCGAAAATATAAGACTCGATCTTCTTGTTCCTAATAAATCAATTAAATACCCACCTATTAGCACCGCAATTATGGCCGCGATACTATACCAGGTGTACATCCACCCCACGGTCGCCCTATCTGCCCCTAAATCCTCCACAAGTGTTGGTGCGATGGCACCTATGATATCATAGGCAAAATAACATCCAAAGGTGAGCAACGAGACAAATAACAGGATCGAAAAACGGTAAAATCGGGAGGTGGGATCGAACATATTTGTTCCTTTCATCATTAGCGTATGCCAGTTCATTTTCTTTTAGAATTTAAATATTAAGGATTATAAACTTATTTTGCAAACATAATGAAAGACAATAAGATTTGAAACCATGTTTGCGAAGCATATTTTTTTCCTTCCTAATTTTAAGCGAGGAGATGTGTTTCAAATCCCGTTTACGTTGATGTTCTTAACCAAATTTCTTTATCATTAAGCTGACCGATCAATTATTTTCAATTATTTTTAATGGCGAATCATTTTTCACAGGTTTATATTTTATTGTGAAGAAAATAAATATGTGTTTTTCACTTATCTCGATTTTTATCTTTTCGGGTTTACAAAACGCCCAATCACTGCCGGAACAGGTTTATTTTTCGGAATATCGAAGCGTAAAAATACCAAGAAGAATACCTGTTATTATGAGAACCTTCCCCGAATTTATTGGGAATGGAAAATATCGGATCTTCATTTTATCTGAGATACAATATGACTATTTACAATTTTTGCTCAAAAACGGGCATTTTGAAAGTTCGGCAGAAATAGAAGTAATACTAAGAAATGTGAATACAGGGGAGTTAAAATCAAAGGTGTTTAAGACCACTGCCAGTGTGGCTGAGTATTCCGAAACAAATCGACGCGATCTTTACCATTTCACATGCGATTCAATTGATTTACAAGCCGGTCAGTACGAAGTAATTTTTAATTATCGGGATATCAATGTAAATCAACGCAACCACTCAGTGCGGTACAAAACAAATTTATCAGAGGTTGAAAAGTTTTTTGCTTCGCCTCCGGTATATGTGTATCCGGAAAAGACGAACGGGAACAAACCGCTCAGTTTTTCACATCAACCATCCGCCATGAGAGAACATTGGGGATTCAACCAAGCCATGGGGATAGAATTACATACCTGGCAGTACAATTCTGCTTTACCTCTCAATTCTAGAATAAATATTTATGATCCCGTTAATAAATCAACAGTTTTATCCCTTGATACGCTACTTCATGAAAAAACCCAAAACAGGCTATTGTATTTTTCATTTCCCGCTAATTTTCTATCCGAAGGTCAATACCAGTTGGAAGTTAATTATAAAATTGAGGATCAATCATTTGATGAAGCTTATTCAATATACATTGACTGGTTTGATAAGCCCTGGAGTCTTTGGAATATTCAAACGGCAATTGAAACCTTAGAATATTTATTAGATGAGGATCAATTCAAAGAACTTCAGAAAGGAAATAAAGACCAACAACGGGAAAAATTTGATTCTTACTGGCGAGAAAGAGACCCCTCTCCCTCAACACCCTTCAATGAATTAAAAGCCGAGTATTACACACGTGTCGATTCAGCAAACGTAAAATTCAGTCAAGGTCGTCAGCCTGGGTGGAAAACAGAAATTGGCAGAATTTATATCTTACATGGTCCTCCTGATGAAATCCAGGATCGAAGTTTAGCTCCTTTAGATGCTCCATATCTAAAATGGACTTATGTCCAGAATGGTAAAAGGATAAACTACATTTTTCTAGCTGTGGATGGAAGAAAAAATTATAAACTAATTGAAATAGAGGAAATTCCCTTATAATGAATTTAAGAAAAGTAAAAATTGGCGTCATTGGAATTGGACATTTGGGAAGCAAACATGTTGAACAGCTATTGAAAGTTCCAGAAGCCGAAATTGTGGGATTATATGATATTGATGCGCAACGCTGCATGCATATGGCAAAAAAATTTGAACTTGAATGTTTCCCTTCGTATGAAAAGTTACTTGAAGAATCAGAGGCTGTAAGCATCGTTACCCCAACCAGATACCATCACGAACATGCATTACAAGCATTAGCTGCGGACAATCATGTGTTTATTGAAAAACCCATCGCGCAAAATCTTGAACAAGCAGATGAAATAATCGCGATAAACCGGGACAAGAAAAAAATATTTCAGGTTGGGCATATCGAGAGATTTAATCCCGCCATTATCGCGCTGGATAAAATAATAATTAATCCACTCTTCATCGAATCTCACCGTCTGTCAAGTTTTGATGTGCGTGGAACGGATGTAGCAGTTGTTATGGATTTGATGATACATGATATCGATCTTATTCTAAGTTTTGTCAAAAGCCCTGTTCAAGAGGTAGATGCAAGCGGAGTGTCAATTGTGTCAACCAAGGAAGACATTGCCAATTGTCGTCTCAAATTTGAAAACGGCTGTGTAGCAAATGTTACGGCAAGCCGCATTTCTGCAAAGAAAATGCGAAAGATGCGCTTTTTTCAACCCAATGCCTACATTTCCATTGATTTTTTAGAAGGGATCACTGAAATGTACTATGTTCAAAAGGAAGGTCTGGAAATTCCAGACGCCGGATTGGCTTTTTCTCTAGGAAAGCTTGATATGGGAGATGAGAAAAAAAATATTCATTACGCTAGATTAGCAAAGAAAGATATAAATCCTCTGCATTATGAACTTCAACTTTTTTGTAAATCGATAATTAATGACACCAAACCACCGGTAACCGCAGAAGATGGTCAAAGAGCAATTAAAATCGCAAATATGATAATAAATTCTATTCAGGAACAAACTAAATACGTCAAAAAATTTTGGAGAATTTAAACACTAAATAATGACTTAGCTGATTCTTGTGTTTCACATTTAAGAATCTTCTGTGCCTTTCTTCTCCATAATGGAAAATATGATCCCCCCGCTAACTAATAATGCACCGATGTAAAAAACCTTACCTGGCTTTTCAGAGAATAATATGTAGGCAAATAGAGATGCAAAGACGAATTCACCCAAGGAAGCAAGATTGACCTTGTACACCTCTATTTTCCGCGCTATCCAATTTAGCAAAGAGTGTCCAATTCCAGTTGGAATAAGTGCTAGTAAAAACATAAAAAAGTGGGTTTTCAATTCATATCTTATCAAGTTAAAACCGTATACTATGTTGTAAACAAGTAAGGTAATTGTGGCACTACCGTAAACCAAAGTTACATATGGCAGAAATTTAATCTTATTCCTGAAATATCGGGCCAAGAAAATGTACAGTGTCAAAAAGAGTGCACTCAATAGAGCCAATACATCTCCAAAGAATTGTGATTTATCAATTCCAAAATCATATCCGGTTATAATTAATATACCTGCCAACGTAATGAGAATTGCCATGATAGAGCGAAATGAAGCTTTTTCATTTAGAAGTAGGGGTGAAAGGAACACTGCGAAAACCGGTTGAGTGGAATATATCATTAAGCTGTGGGCAACCGTGGTTAATTGAAGAGATCCGATCCAGGTGATAAAATGAAATGCTAGCAGGACTCCTGCACAAGGAAGTGCTATTTTCTCTTTTTTGTTTAAAGCAGATTCTTTAAATTGCGCGCAAAATTCTAATTTTGTTACAGCTGCAAACAAAAAAAAAGACCATAGCATCCTGTAAAGTGCAATAATTGAGGCGGGGGTGTCGTCACACCACCTAACAAAAATAGCTGCCCAGGAAACTGCTAATATCGCAGTAAATAAAATGATATTTATAAGCAATTGACTTTCTTTTCCTGTTCCAATGTCAAATTTCATATCTAATTCAAAGAGGCTGTACTATCACTATTCTGATTCTTATATTATAACCAGATCAAATTTAAAATGCACAATAAATTAGGGGAGAACAGAATGGATTTAAAAGAAGTAGCATTAGAATTCGTAAAAATTTATTACTCCTGCCACCCTGACAAACTACCGGATGACAAGGAAAAGGCCTACATGGAAATGTCGAAACTTCATGGTCAATACAAAGAGAAATTAATAAAATCAGCTCAGAAGAAGAGCGAAGATTTCTTTAGTGATAGATTTTGATAAAATATTATCTTGTTAATACATTTTCTCGAATTGCATGTCGAATATTTCATACAGAGTTCCATTCAATTGGTCTTAAATTTTGCAGTTTAAGAGAAAATAGATATTCATTCATGGGATAGAAACACCTATATTTTCTGGTTATTTTTCTGATCATCCCGAATTTCTTAACCAATTTCATTCCGCGTGTCTCAGTCAAAATAAATTGTTACATTGACAATGTTTACAACGATTTGAACCGACTATTCATCCACTTTTTTAAGTTTATAAACACCTCCGCGCCAAAAATATATGCCATTATAAGCGATTAATTAACAAGTATGTACGGTTGATAACATGACTTTTATAAATTGTTATCATTTTTAAGTTGACATTTTCTATCCCAACTTTTATCTTTGTTTCGACCCAGGGGAGGAGGCTACTCTTTTGGTTTACCGAGCTTAAATCTCTCAGATAAACCCATACGTAATAAATACTTAAATTTTGGAGGCACGGAATGTCTGATAAGCGCCCGTCAGAAATTCTAGCCGGGGAGGAATTATTATTCCCTATTGATCGCCCTGGCAAGATCAAAGAAGAAAGTATAGCGACAGAGCAAAAGCTGAGTGAAAATATTAAAGCCGAAAAGGGATTAAGGTTTGAACACTATTTTTCTTGCCAAGGTGTTCACCCGTTCGAAAATATTGAATGGGAAAAACGCGAGGCTTCGATAACTGAGGCAGCTGGAAAGGTGATTTTTAAACAGCCCGATGTGGAAGTACCCAAATTCTGGTCTCAAATAGCAACCAATGTTGTCGTATCAAAATATTTTAGCGGTGGTCTCGATACCGTAGAAAGGGAAAATAGTGTTAAGCAACTTGTTAACAGAGTTTCTCGAACCATTGCCGATTGGGGTAAAAAAGATGGTTATTTTGCTTCAAATAATGACGCAGAAGTCTTTTATAATGAACTTACCTACCTCTTAGCTCACCAATATGCTTCATTTAACAGTCCTGTTTGGTTTAATGTTGGTATTGAAGAAAAACCCCAATGTTCAGCTTGCTTTATAAACTCTGTTAGTGACACCATGATCGGAATACTCGATCTGGCAAAAATTGAAGGAATGCTTTTTAAATACGGGTCTGGTACAGGAACTAATTTTTCAACACTCCGCTCTTCCAAAGAGGCCCTTTCGGGGGGGGGAATTGCTTCAGGACCTGTTTCTTTCATGAAAGGATTCGATGCCTTTGCAGGTGTAATTAAGAGTGGTGGACGAACTCGGCGGGCCGCAAAAATGGTAATCCTGAATGCCGACCATCCTGATATTGAAGAGTTCATTAATTGTAAAGCCAATGAAGAGAGAAAAGCATGGGCATTAATTGATGCTGGTTATGATGGCGGTATTGATGGAACGGCCTATTCTTCAATTTTCTTTCAAAATGCGAATCACAGTGTACGAGTAACAGACGAATTTATGGAAGCTGTAGATAAAGATGGCAACTGGACAACCAGGGCTGTCAGCAATGGAGAGCGTATGGATTCCTATCGAGCCAGGGAATTAATGCATATGATAGCTGACTCGACACACGTTTGCGGGGATCCCGGGATGCAGTTTGATACCACCATTAATGATTGGCATACTTGTCCCAACTCGGATCGAATAAATGGATCAAACCCTTGTTCTGAGTATATGTTTGTTGACGATACGGCTTGTAATTTGGCTTCTCTCAATCTAATGAAATTTTTAGCTAAAGATGGAAGCTTCCAGGTTGAAGACTATCGAAAAGCAGTCGCAACTCTTATAACAGCCATGGAAATTATTGTCGACAACTCCAGTTATCCACGGGAAGAAATTAGCCATAATTCACACATATATCGTACCCTAGGCTTAGGTTATGCCAATCTTGGAGCAATGCTCATGTCACTAGGATTACCCTACGATAGCGATGAGGGAAGAGCCTATGCAGGTGCGGTTACTTCGATTTTGAGCGGTCAGGCATATAAGACTTCGGCCGAAATAGCCAAACACATGGAACCTTTCAAGGAATACTCTAAAAACCGTGAGCCCATGTTGAGGGTAATTGATAAACACCGCGCAGCTTCATACAATATTGAAAAAGAATACCTTTCTACTCCTCTTGCAGAGGCGGCAACCAGGGTATGGGATGAAGCCTTCGAAGAGGGAAAAAAGAATGGCTTCAGAAATGCGCAGGTTACTGTACTTGCACCCACAGGTACAATAGCATTTATGATGGATTGTGATACTACAGGCATTGAGCCTGATATCGCCCTAGTAAAGTATAAAAAATTGGTGGGTGGCGGAGTTATTAAAATTGTAAATACTACAGTGGAGAAAGCATTGAAAAAATTAGGGTATGATGGTCAAACAGTAAATAAGGTTATTGCTTATGTTGATGAGAACGATACAATAGAAGGTACACCAGAGCTTAAAGAAGAACATTTACCCGTTTTCGATTGTGCGTTTAAGCCAACAAACGGAGTACGATCAATTCATTACCTTGGCCATATTAAAATGATGGCCGCTACTCAGCCTTTTATCTCGGGCGCCATTTCGAAAACTGTAAATGTACCGGAGGACATTACAATAGATGAAATCATGGATGTCTACGTTCGATCTTGGAAACTCGGAGTAAAAGCGATTGCGATATATCGGGATAATTCAAAAAGAACACAACCCTTATCAACAGCTTTAAGAGAAACTGTTAAAGAATATGGTCGACCTTATCGCCGCAGGTTACCTGATGAGAGAAAAGCGATTAATCATAAATTCTCTATCGGTGGGCATGAGGGTTACATCAATGTCGGGCTTTATGAGGATGCGTCTCCAGGAGAAATTTTTATTGTAATGGCAAAAGAAGGTTCTATCATTTCCGGTTTAATGGATTCTTTCGCAACGGCAATATCCATGGCTTTGCAATACGGAGTTCCATTAAAAGTACTGTGTAATAAATTTACTCATACCCGCTTTGAACCATCCGGTTTTACAAATAATCAACAAATTCCCTATGCAAAATCAATTATGGACTATATTTTCAGATGGCTGGCAATAAAGTTTCTACCGAAGGAAGAGAAACTAAAATATATGAACGCCGAGTTTACCGGCGAACCAGAAGAAGAATCCCCCATCGAGGTAGCAACAACCGAAATAAAGTTGAACAATAATAACTCAAAAAACAGAATCGAAGAAAGAGAAAAACTCGTCTTTCAAACTCAGGCAGACGCCCCAAATTGTTCTGATTGTGGAAATATTATGGTGCGAAATGGAAATTGCTACAAATGCCTTGAGTGTGGATCAACCAGCGGGTGTTCGTAGGGAATAGAAATAAATCATTTACTATCAAATCTTCAAAACAAAAGCCCTTCAAGAAAAAGGGCTTTTGTTTTAGTATCCGTATTTTAAGAATATTCAACTCTATTCATCTAACCAGATAACAGAGACTTTTCCAACCTCACTACTTATTTTAAAATCCAGATTTGCCTGTGCATTACCCCAATTATCATTGTAATATAAATCGTCTTTCTTATAAATATCGTCGATGGAAAAAGATGACAAAAATGATTTATCTACTCTTATGCGAACTCCTGAAGAACGGGGTAAATACAATTTGATCCTCCCAAGCCCTACTCCTATGTTGATATTGCCATCATGTTCAATTTCACCCGAAAAATCCAGAACATAATTGCCTATCCCACCATCAAAGTTGAAATATCTGAAATTAGAATTACAAATATTATTTATCTCCAAATCACCTACCCCTGCTTCCACATTAAAACTTTCTAATATGACCGGATTGGGTGAATTGAAATTTATGTACGCCTTTGACACACCCGAGGTAAAATCCAAGTTTTGAATTTGCAATCCACCTAAATCAAGTTCTCCCTTAACAAGGCCCAGATCAAGATTAAGGGAAAAGGGAATCTTATCAGACAGATTTAATCTGCACTCATTTTCCTTAAAATCGTCGAATGAGGACAGGCTTTTGATGTTTCTTTCTTCATTTTTTTCACCACTTCTGAATTCATTAAAATCAATAGTCAGTCTGCCCTCACTCCCGACTATTTCATACTCAACTGCAGGCGACTGATTTTGATAGTAAAATTCACCTTCAAATATCTGGTCTTCTGAACCCCGATTGAGATATAATAGACCTGTTCCAATTGAAATGTCCGCATATACAGATTTCTCTGAAGTTTTTGGAACACTTTGCTGGATCTTACTCAACTTTTTCTCAACATCGCTCCCCAAAAGGTTAGAATAAAGAGCGAAAATGATTAAAGTGCAAATTCTTAAACTTTTTAAATACATTTCACTACCTAAAAAATATTTTTCATTTTTTTATTTAACATTTCCCGTGCCCTAAAAATTCTTGCCTTTACCGTGCCCAGTGGTAAATCCAAGATTTCAGCTATTTCCTCGTATGATTTCTCTTCTTTATGGCGCAGGAGAATAACATGCCGGTAACGTGGCGGTAAGGATTCAATTGCATTATTTATATATTTTGACCTTTCTTCTTCCAGTAATTGTCGTTCCGGTGATGGATCATGAGCCGGTATCTCAAATTGTAATTCCTCATCTTTATATTTCACCGGTTCATCGATAGAAAAAACTTTTAGCTTTTTCTTTCTTAAGTAATCGATACAATTATTCGTCGCAATCTTCATTAGCCAAGTTGAAAAAGCAAATTCTTCATTAAATGATGTTAATGCCCTGAAAGCTTTTATGAACGCTTCTTGTGTTAAATCCTCCGCTTCCTGAGAGTTTCCCACCATTTTAAACATTACATGGTACACCAAATTCCTGTACTTGGTTAGAAGCGCCTCAAATGACTTTTGATCACCTTTTTTCGCTTGATTAATTAACTTATGATCTTCTAATTTCCGTTGCTCTACACTCATTAAATACGCCGAGGCATTGATAAGGTTACAAGGATGCAGAAAATATAGGTAAGATTCATAATTTTTGCAAACATAATACCAGGACAACCAATTACTATACTGCTTAGTATCTCACTGTCGTTTTGGGATCACCATATAATTTTTCGACAAGAAGAATTCTAAAGTCCCAATTGATCGGAAATGTCCTGCATTGCTTTAATAACTAAATCAATATGTTCATCGAGGGCTATACCCAATTCCTCCGCGCCCCTCATGATGTCTTCCCGATTAACTTGGCGAGCAAAAGCTTTGTCTTTCATTTTCTTCTTTACAGATTTTACTTTCACTTCGCTTAGTTTTCGATTGGGTCTTACATAAGCGACAGCTGTAATAAATCCACATAGCTCATCCACTGCATATAGCGTTTTAGCCATTGGGGTGGCCCGGGGAACGCCGGTATGTTCTGCATGTCCCAGAATCGCTTCAATCCACTCTTCCGGATACTCCTTTTCCCGAAGGATCTCCGCACCTCGAAATGGATGATCATCCAAAGTCGGATACTTCTCATAATCGAAATCATGCAATAACCCAACGATTCCCCAGGTTTCCTCGTCCTCACCAAACCTCTTTGCATAAGCACGCATGGCTACTTCCACCGCCAACGCGTGTTTAATTAAACCATTTTTCTTTGTGTATTCGGTTAACAAAGCCAAAGCGTCTTTGCGTGTCATACTAATTCTCCCTTCACAGAGTAATGTTAAAGAATGATTCTCAAATTAGGAACCTTTCTGCAATCGGTTAACATAATCAAAGTAAGACAAAAGCAGTACCCATTGTGCAATCGTGCTCGAAATTAGTGCTCCCTTGATCCCCCATTGGGGAATTGGAAAAATATTTAGAATTACGTTGATAACTGCACAAAAAAGACATAGAAAAACGACATCCTTCTGCTTGTAATTCTTGGACAATACCTGAACTCTGACAATATAAAAATAAACCGGGATTAAAAAAAATAAGCCAAAAATAACATATCCGTGGAAAAGTCGGGGCTGGAACTAGTAAATAAGGTAAAAAATTGGTACAATAGGAGAAGTCCCTATTCTATCGTGTTGAAAGAGAAAAGCAGTAAAACAAATAAATGCGATTTTGAATTCGATCGTACTAATTAATTCGCCATTGGTAAAAACGAGACATTTTTTTACAAAAGGTAACACTAGAATTCACCACAAAAACAAATCTTCTTGGAATAAAAAGATGATATGACATGGATTAAAGAAATTCGTGGTACAGAAAAAGCAAGTAATGCCCCGATTTGATTTTTGATAATTTGGATTTCAGTAAATTTATCCAGGTCATACTTTGTTTCCAATAATAATTGGTGGATTCCTTTTCTAAAGGTCACTTGTCCATTTCTTAAAGATAATGATTAAATTTAGCCACCTTGTAGCTTTGCCATAATTTGTGATATCGCACCTAAGCAGATCTATTTGAGTAGCCTTAGTGCATCTGACCAATCCAGAAATTGCCTACTGAACAGATCTCGATTACCAATGATGGAGCAAGCCTAACTTTCGCGACATTGGTTACACAGTTCAACATCATTAGTCTATTGCAAAGAATGTTTTTCAATAATAACTTTTTAGGGTAAATAAGAATTTGAATTTCATTCACAACCTACCGGTCAGTTCTGTGTAGAAGAATCAAAACAAGAAAATTAATTTTTTAAGAACAGAACAACGAAATGATTTGCTGGAACATTAGAAGAGGATTGGGAACTTTTTGATATGACCGACAACTCCATCCCCGTTGTTGAATTCGACAAAGTAACAAAAATATATTCAAGATCCGATACCCCAGCCTTAGTTAAATGTAGTTTTAAAATTTCTACGGGAGATAAAATTGGATTTATTGGAGCGAATGGTTCGGGAAAATCAACGATCTTAAAATTATTAATGAATTATATTAGACCCGAAGAAGGTAGAATTCTAATCAACGGGAATGAAAATCTTGAAGATGTTAAAAAACATATCGGCTACGTTTCCGAAAATCAAGAGGGCTTGGAAAGTTTTACTCCCCGCGAGCTATTCTCATCCGCTTCAAAATTGTCTGGTTTTACCAAAACGCAAGCTGAAAATAGAATTAATGAACTCTTGAAATTTTCTGATCTTACAACCGTTAGCAACAACCTTTTGGAAAGTTTCTCTAAAGGAATGCTTCAACGAACTTTTATCAGTTTATCCATTCTTCACAATCCAAATATACTTCTACTTGACGAGCCAATGTCTGGTTTAGATCCTCAAGGGCAAATTGAAGTAAGATCCTTGCTTCAAAAGTTAAATAATTATACGGTGCTTTATGCTTCTCATAACCTACAAGAAATTGAGGATTTTACCGCAAAGGTTTTTTTTCTTCAAAATGGAAATATTGTTAAGAGCTTGGATTTAAAAAACATAGAGGCGGAAATTTACATAATCGATTTGAAGACCTCAGCAGAATCTTTGTTGGAAAATTTTAATTTCCTGGATCTTAAAATTATTTCAAGTGATTCAGGAATCACTCGTATTCAGTTTACAGGAGCCACAAACTTGTTTCAAAAATTCATAGATAACTGTAAAAAAAAGAATTTTAGAATTCTTCGAATCAGATCCAAATCAATCCTCGAAGAATATTATTCTCGATATGTAAGAAGCTAACTAAGGATTCCTCAAAGTCAACTCTTGTCAATATGGAAAAGATTGGTTATCTTAAAAAAGTTCGAATCTTTCAATTACACGTAGCCGAAACACATGTCTCGAATAGCCATCATTTCATTTGATGCAACTAATTAAAATATTATAACTGAACACGTCTAATTTATATGGTCAGATTTTTTTGACAGAGGATTTTGATATATAAATCACAATAGGGACCGACACAACTTTTACTTTAGGGAACTAAGAAAATGATCCACTGGTTTGTAATAAGATGATTGAAAGTTGGAAAATGAAATGAAGGCAATCTTGTTTGATTTTGATGGCGTAATTATACGAAGTATGGAAAACCATTTCCAAGGATGGCGTAAAGCATTTGGGGAGTATAAAATTGAAATAAGTCCAGAGGAAGTGTACGTGCTAGAAGGGCAGGGAGTAGAGGAGGTTGGTTCTCAATTGACGCGAAAATTCAATATTCCTTCTCAAGAAACACCAAAAATAATTGAAAAAAAGAGACAATATTTCGGAGAAATAAAAAACTTCGAACTTTATCCCCATCTTTTAGAAACACTTGATTGGGCAAAAGAAAGGATGTTGAAAATAGGCTTGGTTACGGGTGGAAACCATGAAATCGTAAAACGAATCCTACAAAATTTTGATATTGAAAATTACTTTGACGTAATAGTCACTTCGGAAGATGTTTATCTCACAAAACCTTCTCCAGAACCTTATATACGAGCGGCAGCAATTTTGGATGTGGCACCGGAAGATTGTATTGTTGTTGAAAACTCACCCTTAGGAATTAGAAGTGCAAAGGCAGCAAACATGAAATGTATTGCCATAACCACAACTCTTTCTCAATTGTTTTTAAAGGAAGCCGACGTAATTACCGATGATCTTAGCAAGGTTTTAGAAGCATTAAAAAAGTTATATTAATTTAAAAGGGATGATTCCACAAATGCAAAATCTTCGAGGAAATTCGAATTTTCAAATTCCACCATGGATGGAGTGGACAAAAAAAGATTCTGAAGAATTGGTTTTATTATATTTAACCGACTATTATAAAACCTTAGATGATTATTATCTTGAAAAGGCACTGCAAATTGCCAAAGATGATTATCTCGATTTTGATAAGTTGATGAGAAAGGCGCGTTTTCAACTGGCCTGATTTTTTCATTCAATTCTTTGACTATAAAAAGGCGGTTCGACTGGAATCGCCTTTTTTATTACCACTATTATGTTAAAATAAAGGTTAAAAATCACGAAAAATTGTTTGAAGTCTCTTGGAGCCTACCGAAATTATTTTAAACGGTGTCTTTATTAATTTCTCCAGAAAATGAATGTAGTTTTTTGCATTTTCGGGAAGATTTTCCCACTCCCTAATTTCACTGGTAGATTCTTGCCATCCATCAATTTCTTCATATATTGGCTCACAACTAATCAATGTTCTAATGTCAGTTGGAAACTGTGAGAGTACCCTACCGTTTGCTTGATATCCTACACACACTTTTATTTGGGGCAATTTATCCAGTACATCTAGTTTCGTCATTGCCAGGGAATCAATTCCGTTGACTCTTATTGAATAACGAGCAACCATAGCATCAAACCATCCACAACGCCTGGGACGACCAGTTGTAGCGCCGTATTCGTTCCCTTGCCCACGAAGATATTCTCCCTCTTCTCCCTCCAGTTCGGTTGGAAATGGGCCTTCACCCACACGCGTAACATACGCCTTCATAACACCAAGAACGCTAGATATTTTTGTAGGGCCTATTCCAACGCCAATACAGGCGCCTCCAACCGAAGGATTTGATGAGGTAACATAAGGGTAGGTACCATGATCAACATCGAGAACGGTTCCTTGAGCACCTTCCAGTAAAATATTTTTCCTATTTTCAATTGCATCATTCATATACACAGAAACATCTTTAATATATTTATCTATAGCAATATCAAATCGCAGATATTCTTCAACAATTTCTTCTACAGCTAATGGGCTCTTTCTGTAAATTCTCTCAATAATGGCATTTTTTTCTTCCACATTGGCTCGCAACTTCTTCTCAAATCCCACTCGATCTAACAAATCAACGATTCGAATTCCTCGACGATTGACCTTATCCACATAAGCAGGACCGATCCCTCTTCCTGTTGTTCCAATTCGGTCGGCTCCCTTACTTTCCTCGCTCATCTGATCCATAATTTTATGATACGGCATAATTAGGTGAGCATTTTGGCTAATAAACAACCGTTGGTCAACTTTAATACCTTCTTTTTCTAACCATTTAATCTCTTCGATGAGTGCTACCGGATCTATAACCACACCATTTCCAATAATGCAAATCACATTCGGGTGTAAAATACCACTTGGTATTAAGTGCAAAACGTAAATTTTATCACGCACTTTTACAGTATGACCCGCATTGGCACCTCCCTGATATCTGGCTACGATATGATACTTGCTACTCAGTAAATCTACGATCTTGCCTTTACCCTCATCACCCCACTGGGTGCCAACAATAATATCAACCGACATGCTAAGATGCTCCTGCTATGAATATAGATAAAAGATATTGAGGATTATCTCGAAAGGTGTGCTAAAATTAAATTTAAAAAGCATTAAGCGCTTCATCTACACTATCAAAACTCTCAAAAATTGAGTTTAGTTTGGTCACGGATAAAAGTCCGGCTACCCTGGGCGATAAACAAGCCAATTTCAGTTCACCCCCATTTTGTTTAAAGGTAGTCAGCGCATTTATCAGAATACCAAGACCACTGCTATTCATTCGTTCCACTCTGCTTAAATCCAGAATCACTTTTTTATTACCGGCATCCAAAATCGTATTAATTTCTTCATTAAGTTTCACTGCTTCCGGACCACCCATTACGTTTCCCGAGAGTGAAATCAAAACCACACCATTGAGAGTACTTTTTAAAATTTCCATTTGCTCGCCAATTCTATTTGGTGATTCTACTCTTAGCAGCTGAACGCATCTCCCATTCAACCAAAATTGGAGATGCGACAAATATTGATGAATATGTTCCTATAATAACGCCACAAATTAATGCAAATGCAAAATCTTTTATAACTTCCCCTCCAAAAAAATAAAGAACCACAACTACTATTAGTGTCGTTCCGGAGGTTACGATAGTACGGGAGAGAGTTTCGTTTATGCTGTTGTTAATAATCGTCGCATACTGAAGACCTTGGCGTCTAAAAGTTTTGAAGTTTTCGCGAATTCGATCATATACCACGATGGTGTCATTTAGGGAATATCCAATGATCGTAAGAAGTGCTGCCACAATCGCAATGGATATTTCCAAACTCATGATAGAAAAAATACCTAAAGTAATAATGATATCATGAAAAAGGGCCATAACTGCACCAACTCCAAATCGGAATTCAAACCTCCACATGATATATATTAGAATTAACAGCATCGCAAACAATATTGACAATACCGCTTTAGTAACCAACTCTTTTCCGATTTTAGGTCCGACGGTTTCTTTCCGCCTTTCAACAACATTATAATCCGGAAATTTTTTACTTAAACCATTGTTAATTTGGATCATCAACGAATCCGTGTTTTCAACGACATCAACACGAACGGCTATTTCCTGATCGCTACCATAATGTTTAATTTCGGAATCGCCCAAACCGAATTCGGCAAAGACAGTACGTACATCTTCTATAGATATGTTGAGCAGTTTCGAAGGAACAGTTTTATCCTCTAATCTGAGCTCTATAAATGTACCTCCCCGAAAATCCACACTAAAACGAGGTCCCCCATGCAAAATTAAAGATATTAACGAGATAAATAAAACGATACCGGAAATGGCGAAAGCAACCTTCCGGCTTTCCATGAATTTAATATCAGGATTTCTAAAAAACCGCATCCGCTAGCAATCTCCTATTATCAATTAGTCGGCATAATGAGTGTCTCAAACGCTAATTTGTTTCATCAATCTTTTCGATAACAATAATTCGTATATTGTACGGGTAACAAAAATTGCTGTCAGCATACTAGCTGCAATTCCTATCATTAGTACGAGAGCAAAACCGCGTACGGGTCCTGTACCAAAACTGTATAATACCATCGCAGCAATAAATGTAGTAACATTTGCATCAAGAATAGTGATAAAAGCCCTGCCGTAGCCGTTCTCTATTGATGCCCAAACACCCTTTCCCTTTTCAAGCTCTTCTCGGATCCTTTCAAAAATAAGAACATTTGCATCCACAGCCATGCCAATCGTCAAAATTAAACCTGCAATTCCAGGTAAAGTAAGGGTGGCATGGAATGCGGACATGGTTCCTAGTATAATCACTATATTGAGTATCAGGGCAACATCTGCGATAAGACCTGAAAATTTGTAGTACACAATCATAAATAGTCCAACCAACAATAAACCTATCATTGCAGAATAGGTACCCTGATTTACGGAATCTCTACCCAGCGATGGACCTACACTTCTTTCCTCCAATACTTTAAGAGGAGCTGGTAGTGCCCCTGCCCTAAGAACAACAGCAAGATCTTCTGCTTCTTCTATGGTTCTAATGTTAGTGACGACTGCACGTCCATCGCGGATTTTCGATTGAATAGTCGGTGCTGATTGTACCTTATCATCTAAAACGATGGCAAGTGGCTTTTGAAGATTCGCTCCGGTAACCCGCGAAAATATTCGCGCTCCTTCATCATTGAAATTTAAGGAAACTTCAAAGCCACCGATTGATGAAGCACTTCTGCCAACTTGCTGCTGAGCTTCCTCGATAGTCTCCCCGGTAAGTTCTGCTTCTTTATTTGCAAGATATACCGGTATAAAGGTTTGGTTTGGAGTCGTTTTACCAACCAGTAGTTCTCCATCACCAATTTCTTCATCGATAATACCTTGAATTTCTGGATCCTGGAGAACTTTATACAATCGTGCCTCATTTTCTTTTGGAACAAGCAAAATCTCGGCGTTATTGGGATCGTAGAAAAACAAATTCTCCTCAAAAATTTTCTGCCTTGCAAGTTCTGTAGAGTCGACCAGAGTTGTGTCCATTGCTCCTGTTCCAGCATCAATCTCACCAAATAATTCTTCTCCTCTCACAACTGACGTATCGGAGTTTTCACTTTCTATCACCGGTTGAGATTCCACGATCGAATCAGATGGTACCTGACCCATAAGGTACTCATTAATTTTTGCACCCACTCTATCTACTGCCTGTGGATCTTTTAAAAGACGAAATTCCAAAAGGGCTGTTTTACCAACAATACCACGGACACGTTCGGGGTCGGTAACACCGGCTAATTCCACAATGATTCTGCGATCACCCTGTTTTTGAATAGTAGGTTCTGCGACGCCAAACTGATCAACCCTGTTTCGCAGTACTTCCAATGATCTATTAACTGCTTCGTTTGATTGCTCTCTCAAGTATTGAATGATTTCACCTTGATCACGGAGTGTTCTGGTTCCATAATAACGTGATAAATCAACACCCTTTTCCTGAAGCTTTCTTACAAAGATAGTCAAAAAGCCACTCTCCGAATCGCGAGCTTCTTTTTCGGCTTCTTCGAGGGCAGATTCAAATCGCTCATCTTTATTACGGGCTAGTTTATTTAATAATTCTTTAACATCAACCTCCATAACCAGATTCATTCCCCCCTGAAGATCTAATCCCAGCTTTATGGAATTTTGAAGCAGTGATTCATACTTATCAGGATTCTCAATTTTTAAATCTTCTTTGTCTTGACGACTCATCAAAAAATTAAACTGAATGGTTGGATAAAGGAAATAAGCAAAAAGTAAGATTAAACCAACAACGGTAATCGTTTTTGTAAGCAGTTGTCTTGACATCAGTATTTAAACCTCCGGGTGAATCTACAGGAATTCACTTAAAAATCTACTTTCTGTTATGATTATTTGGCATCGTCGAACCGCTGAATTTACAGGTGTTACCTAAGAAAGTCAATTGAAAAAATATTTGAACGGCGCTCAATTATTGATCAACAATGGATTTATTGAAATCTAATTCGGGTATTTGGTTAGACAAAAAAATGAATGCCGATTCATCATGCTAATAGGTAACAAAGAATGCGGAACAAAGAGCTATGATTTTAACATCTCTTCAAATTCGTCCTCGGTAAGCATGTTAACTCCAAGTGAAATTGCTTTCTTGTGTTTCGATCCAGCTTCTTTCCCCACAATAACAAAATCTGTATTTTTACTTACCGAGTTACTCGTTATACCACCCTGTTTTTCAACCAGGTCTTTGGCTTCATCACGGCTGAACTTTTCAAGTTTGCCGGTAAATACAAAAGTCTTGCCGTAAAATTGCCTATTATAAGCATCTGTTATTTTATCGAAGGATTCGAAATTGAGCCCTGCTTTTTCCAGCTTTTTCAGTACCTCAAGATTAGCTTTGGTTCTGAAAAAGTGCCATACGCTTTCAGCGGTTTTTTGGCCTATTCCAGGAACTTCTTCTATCTGCTCAATGGTTGAATTTTTTAGTTCAGATATTGATCCAAATTTTTCAGCCAATAGTCTTGCTGCGCCTTCACCAACGAATCGTATACCCAAAGCGAACATTAGTCTTTCGACTGGCTGTTTTTTGCTATCCTCAACGCCTTGTATTAGGTTGATGGCACTTTTTTCTCCCATCCGTTCAAGCCCTGAAATTTGTTCCCTTTCCAGAGAATAAAGATCACCATAATCGCTGATCAGATCTTCTTTAATTAACAATTCAACAACTTTCTCACCCAATCCTTCAATATCCATTGCTCTTCTCGATGCAAAATGACCGATTGTTCTGGCCACTTGAGCAGGGCATTTGATATTTTCGCAAATCAGAGCAACCTCGTCCTCGGGCCTAACCAATGGCGTGGAACAAACTGGACAATTCTCTGGTTGTTGATATGGTTTCGACTCCTCTGAACGTTTTTCTTTGTTCACGCTTAAAATTTTAGGAATAATTTCTCCACCCTTCTCAATAACTACTTCGTCACCGACTCTGACATCGAGGCGACGGATCTCATCAATGTTATGCAATGTTGCTCTGCTTACAATAGTGCCAAGTAATTTTACCGGTAAAAGAATAGCTACCGGCGTTACAATGCCGGTTCTCCCCACCTGCCATTGAATATCTTTTAAACGAGTTATGGCCTGTTGAGTGGAAAATTTAAAGGCAATTGCCCATCTGGGGCTTTTCGCCGTGGATCCCAACCGCTCTTGCTGATCAAACCTGTTTACTTTTACAACAATCCCATCAACCTCATAAAGCAAACTATCTTTTTGATTCTGCCAATGCATCCAATAATCAATTACCTCATCAACATTTTTACATAGCATGTAATTCGGGTCAACAGGAAAATATAGTTTCTGTAATGTTTTTAAACTCTCGTAGTGTCCAGGAACAGACCCATGACTGTTGATCAAATCTAGATAGTAACAATATAATCTTAACGGTCTTCGAGCGACTTCTCGCGAATCTTGCATTTTAATTGACCCGGCAGCTGCATTGCGGGCATTTGCAAAAGGTACTTCGCCTTTCTCGAGGCGATATTGGTTTAATTTTTCAAATTCTTTCTTTGGATAAAACACTTCTCCTCGGACTTCCAAATTAAACAGGTGTTCATCGTCTGTTTGGAGTTTTACCGGTAAACTTCGTATGGTCCTTATATTTTTCGTAACCTCATCTCCCTCCCGTCCATCTCCTCTTGTGGCAGCTCGAACAAGTTTACCAGCCTCGTAAATCAGGCTGATTGCCAGGCCATCAATTTTCAGTTCACAAACATATTCAAATTTTTCCTCAGAATTAAGGAGGGATTTAACTCGACGATCAAAATCCCGTACCTCTTCTTCGTTATAGGTATTTGAAAGGCTAAGCATTTGTTTGCGGTGCCTTGCAACCGGAAAAATTTTGGTTGGCTCCCCACTTACTCTCTGCGTTGGTGAATCCTCGGTAATAAACTCGGGGTAGCGATTTTCCAATTCCTCCAGTCTTTTCATCATCAGATCATATTCATGATCACTAATTTCCGGCTGTGCAGTAACGTAATACAAATAGTCGTGGTGTTGTATTGCGCTCCTCAATTCTTCTATATCACGTTTAACTTTTTTCTTGTCAGAATTCATGGATTCACTCCTCAATAACGTCGATGATATTATTGAGTTAACATTCTAATTCTTTGCAATCTAATTTAAGTATATTTAAATTGAAATATGTCACGAGTTTTTCTATTCAGCACACTGGCTTTTTATGTTTTGTTTGGTTACTGCACAAATCCTTTCTCTACCCGAACACCCGAAGAACCGAATATCTTCGAGGGCGATGGAGTATCGGACACCCGTCAGACTGACCCGGATGCACTATTCAGTAAATTTTTGAATTCAATCTCTTCCAAAAACGTCAGCCATTATCAGGAATGTTTAGCGGACGACCAACAAGGTGGGATAAATTTTCTTTTTATTCCCGAAAATAGGGAATTTAGCCGTTTGACAAATTGGACAAAACAGGACGAAATTAACTATTTCAATAAAATCATCAATACCGAAGAAATACAGGAAATCGACGTGATTTTCAGTGATCGATCTGATGTCCAGATTGCTACAGATACCCTCGAAACTCAGGTTCAATATGAGCTAAATATTCAATTTAGAACAAAAATAGAGAATTATCAAGGAAGAAGTATTCTGAAGATTTTGAGATCATCTTCATCTCTTTGGTACATTTATTATTGGGAGGATTTATCACTTAATTCCAATATTACAAATAATACTTGGTCAACGCTAAAAGCCGATTATCGTTACTAAGATGATTCATTTCAAATTAATATCCTTTCTTGCAGTTTTCCTTCTTCTTTTGATTGGCTGTGCTAATCCATTTGCACCAGCGGAAATTACAGGTGAGTCCACCTCCAATTTATTAACCGATCAGGAGGATCCAGATGGAGTATTAATAAATTTTAAATATGCATACACTTTCAAGGACTCCCTGGTTTATAGCGATCTTTTTGACAGTACCTTTGTGTTTTTAAGTCTGGATTTTAATGTGGCTCCTCCCATTCCAATCCAGTGGGGGCGGGATGTAGAGTTGAGAACCGCAGGGCGGATGTTTGATTTTTTCAATACCCTTGACCTCACCTTTAATGTCAAAAAAAGGGATACATTGACTCTCGATGAATCAAACAAACCCGTCAAAATCCAAGATATCATCACATTTACCTTAACATTTGACGGGGGTGCTTCCATTCCTACTCTGAATGGTGAGGTTGAGTATACTTATATTTTTCGGGACCCAAAGTGGCTAATCAGCCAGTGGGAAGATCTTCAAATATAATGAAGGAGAAGTTAGAAGTTGAAACGATTAACAATTGATATTGACAGCGTTGCACAAATGAGAAATTTATTTAATGAACCAGAATTTAATCCTTCCCGTTTCGCCATACTGGGTGAAGTTGGAGGAGCGCACGGCATCGCTGCCATATTGGGGGATGGCAAGAAAGGTCTACTGGAAAGAGATATCAAATTAATAAAAGAAACTCACATCAGCTATTTGAATTTGCACATCCCGGCGAAAGATCCCCAAATAAAAACCGCACTATCTTTGAGCCCTAATATGGTCACTTTTGTTGATTTTAACCCCTCCGAGCTACATAATAGAATTTTACCTTTATCCGCAAATATAATTTCTGGAATATTACCTGATATTCTTCCTGATTTTCAGGCCAATAATATATCGGTATCAGCATTTGTTTCGCCGGAAATCTCCGTCCTAAAACAATTAAGTAAAGTTGAAATAGATTATGTGGAATTTGATTGCAGCCGTTATACATTGGCCGATGATTCTAATGATGAATTAGTGGAACTAGATAATATTCGTAGCGCGATACTAGGTGCGGCAAAACTGGGATTAGGAGTTAACTGCTACGGAGGTATTTCTTATGGCCACCTGCCTGCCCTGGCCTCGATTCCTCAACTGGAAGATATCACAATGGGGCTTAGCATTTTGAAACGTTCGATTGAAGTAGGGGTCAATCAGGCGATACAGGAAGCTTTACACCAAATCATAGCATTTCAAAAAGAGTAAAATGATTTAACATCACACGGATATGCTGTCATCGGCGGAATAATTCTCTGATTGTTCCGGGCCATTCCCATAAGGGTGTGCTTGATTTCACAACATTCATCCCGGCATTAGAAAATCTTCCATAAGCAGCATCCGCCTGCTCTGCAAAATCTACAACCTCGGGAATAACAACTGAAGAACTGCAATCTTCCAATAAATAAACTTTTTCTACAAATGTTTTTCCCCTGGATTGAACAGTCTCTAATAAATCGGATATTGTCCATGCCACACAATGACTTTTTGCCTGACCAGCGATAATAATGACATCGAAATCTTCCAGTGTTTGAAACACGGATTCACTTTCCGGAACCAATTTTTTGCCTTCCGGTCCTGTAGACACTTCGGGTCCAAATACCGAATAATGTTCTGTGAGTGGATGATTACCCTTTGTATGAATATGAGGTTGGCTATTCCTAGTAATGGAATGAAAAAACAGCGCTTCCTCAAACGCCGACACTAAAGCGTGGCCTATTCCACCCAACATGGCGTGATACGGCCAAATTGTCAATTCATACTTACCGGACGTCTTCAATTGCTGAGTATAGTGTCTCAAATGCTTTTGAAGATACTCGATATTATATGGATAATTGTGTTCAATGGCGGGATTTATCCTCCATCGTCCATTTAAGATATCATCTTCTGTAATTTGTGAATGCGGTTCTGGATGCAGACCCTTTTCATTAACAAAAAATATGCTATGGAAAATTTGTATGGCTTGATGGGTATCCATGGTAGGAATAATTTGGGTAATATATCCTAAATTTTTGTAAATAAACTCGCACAATCGTTGATTATCATCAACAGCGCCAGTCCCTGATCGACCTGCGACGTACAATTCAAATCCCGGAATGCAAAATGTGTTCTGAATGTCAACACCAAGTAAACATACACCCACAGCATCTTCATTTGCCGGTTTTATTTTGTACTCACTTGCCCAAACGGAGGCATCTTTGAAAAGTTTTTGATAATTAACACGCCACACACTTCCCACTTTTTCTTTTTTGAAGTGAGGAGGAACAGGATATTGAGTCGGCTTCATTATCAGAATCCCTCATATTATTCATTACTAATATTACAACAGTTTATCAAGAATGAGAAAGTATATTGTTGAATAAATTTGCTTTTTATTTGTTCATACTGTAATTTTTAGTTGTTCCGTTTGGGGTGCTCTGCTTGTAATAGTTGGGGGCTGAGAATAACCCACAGAACCTGAACTGGATAATGCCAGCGTAGGGAAACGGGTGAAGAAATTTTTGTTTTGAAGATAGCCGTTACTCTCACTGGGGAACGGCTTTTTTTATTTGAAGGAGGATGGAATGAAAGAATTTCATTTGTATCTATTGAATCAATCGAAACCCTTCTGGGAAAAGACAGTTAATCATTCGTTTTTGGAAACAACCGCGAACGGTAGCATCTCCCATAAAACATTCAAGATCTGGATTCAACAGGATTATTTATTTGTGGAAGCGGCGATCCCTTTTATGGCAGTTCTGCTCGCCAAATCATCCTTGGATCTCCGAACTAATTTTATACAAATCATTTCGGGACTTGATAAAGAATTGGAGCTATTCAGAAGAAATGCTGATGCCGCGGGTATCAGTCTTAATAATATCGAATCGTTCCCAATATGTCATGCCTATATCCAATTTTTGATGAATACCGGTTATAATAAAAGTTTCGAAGAAGGTTTTACGGTGTTGTATGCTGCAGAAAAAGCCTATTTGGATTCATGGATGTATGTGAAAAAAAATCTTAAGGGTAAAAGTCCCTGGCAATCATTTATTGATAATTGGAGTAGCGAAGGATTTCAGCAATATGTTGATTGGCTTGCAAAAACTTTAGACAACCTGGTAGCAGAAAAACACGATAGAGAGTTAGCAAAACTAATCGACATCTTTAACATAACCGTCCGCTACGAATACCTTTTCTGGGAAATGGCAGCCAATAAATTAAGTTGGCCTATATAAGAAAATAGTCGGAGGAATTTATGAGATCGCAGTTACCGGATATTGGCAAAGTCTCATCTGAAATATTGGACGAAATAGTCCTCCCTCAATTGGGTCGGGAACGGCCGGAAGTTTTAATTAAGCCGCAGCATGGCGTTGATGTGGGTGTTGTGGACTTGAGTAATGGCAACGTGATGGTAACTACCACCGATCCGATATTCATTGTTCCGCCCTACGGTTGGGAAAGGTCAGCATGGTTTGCGGTGCACATATTGGCATCGGATGCGGTCACATCCGGGCTTCCGCCAAAATACATCACACTAGATTTAAATTTGCCCCTGTCAATTACACGCGATGAATTTGAGACTATGTGGAATACAATTCATCGCGAATGCGAGAAAATCGGGATGGCGGTTATTTCCGGGCATACCGGACGCTACGAAGGTTGTGAATATCCTATGGTGGGTGGCGCTACCGTTATCTGCATCGGATCAAAAGACAAGTATATTGCGCCAACCATGGCGCAGCTAGGCGATTCAATTATTATCACCAAAGGAGCCGCTGTGGAAGCAGCAGGGCTTTTCGCAGTAACCTTTCCCCATAAAGTCGCTGAAATTTATGGAAAGGGAGTTGCCGATGAAGCAGAAAATGTCTTTTGGCAAATGTCGGTTGTGGATGATGCGCTTACTGCCGTTGAAGTGGGTGTGCGGGAAAACGGGGTAACCGCCATGCACGATGCTACCGAATGCGGCGTTTGGGGTGGACTATTTGAAGTTGCTCAGGCATCTAATGTTGGGATGGTGATTGACAAAGAAAAGATTATTTTGCAGGATGTTATCAAAAAAGTGTGCGAGCTTTTCAACATCGATCCATACTCATCCATAAGTGAGGGGACGCTGATTATTACCTGTCGCCCGAACAAGGCAAACGAAGTTATAAATAGATTAAATGACAAAGGAATACTTGCCAGCATTGTTGGTGAAGTAACGGAAAAGGAAAAGGGAATTCAATATTCTGAGAACGGCAAATTGCAGCGATTAATTCATCCTAAAGTAGATCCGTTTTGGGCGGCGTTCGGAAAGGCGGCTTCAGAGAGAAACGATTAGGAATCCATTCAGGGCAGGTCCAATAAATTGGTTTACAAACTCACCCCCATTCTTCGACTACGCTCAGGATGGCGTGAAAAAGAACCTTTTTGAATACGACATCGAAGATGGACAGCCACAAATAAATTTGGGAGGAATTATACATGTCATCTTTCAGCGAAGAAATTCGAACCAAAACCAATTCCATCTGGACAGCCATTTTTGAGCATCCGTTTGTCCGGGGTATTGGCAAGGGTATATTGGACACGGACAAGTTTGAATTCTATCTAAAACAGGATTACATCTATCTGATTGACTTTAGCCGGGTTTTCGCCCTAGCGTCTGCAAAGGCGAGGCAATTGGCTGATATGGGATATTTTGCCACATTGCTGAATGCCACATTAAACATGGAAATGGATCTCCACCGCCGTACTTGTGCCGATTTTGGTATCTCAGCTGAGGAACTGGAAAAGACCAAGCCGGGAATGACCACAATATCCTATACAAATTTTTTAGTCAAAACCTGCTACGAGGAAACCCTGCAGGGAATTCTCTCGGTTCTGTTACCATGCGCCGCGGGCTATGTAGAAATTGCGCAGAAATTAAAAAAGGCGGGTCTGCCGGACCAAAAACATTACCGAGATTGGATTGAAACTTATTCTTCGAAAGATTTCGCCGATTTCGCAGATTGGCTGAAGATTCATTTAGATCAGCTTTTGTTATCATCTTCTGATGAAGATAAGGAACATTGGTTTCAATTATATCTAAATAGCAGTCGTTTTGAATACATGTTTTTTGATATGAGCTGGAATATGAAATTCTGGCCGAAGGAAATTTCCATTTAAAGTTAGATTCAATATGGATTTGAAAAGAACTATTTCCCAGTGGAGGCTTTACATTATTAGCGATGAAGAACTTTCACAGGGAAGATCACATGTTGAAATCACAAAAGCGGCAATCATAGGGGGCGCAGACGTAATCCAGTTGCGGGACAAAAAAGCTGATAGCCGCAAGCTTTATGAAACAGCTCTGCAAATTCGAAAGCTTACCAGAGAGGTGGGGGTACAATTCATCGTGAATGACCGGATGGATATTGCACTTGCTGTCGATGCCGATGGATTGCATGTCGGTCAGAATGATCTTGCCGCTTCGGTTGCGCGAGAATTTTTAGGACCGGATAGAATTCTGGGCGTTTCTGCTAAAATCTTTGAAGAAGCCATTAAGGCAGAAAAGGATGAAGCGGATTATTTAGGCGTGGGGCCTATTTTTGAGGCGCGCGGAACCAAAGAAGATGCTGGAGAACCCATAGGATTGCAGTTGATCAAAAACATTCATCAAAAATGCTCATTACCGATTGTGGCAATCGGTGGAATCGATCATGCAAATATTTCAAGCGTGATTGAAGCAGGCGCGCAATGCGCAGCCGTTATTTCAGCGGTTGTAACCGCTCCTGACATGGCAGCTGCCACTCGATCATTAAAAAATCTAATTTGAGAAATTATCCATAAATAATTATGACTTCAAATAAAAATATTTCTTCAGTCGGAGAATTCGGTTTAATTGAACGAATAAAAAAAATTGTCCCTCGAGCGGCAGCCGAACATATTATACTCGGTATTGGTGACGACACTGCCATCCTAAAAATCACCGCCCAAAAGTGGTTGCTGGCGACATGCGATATTCAAATTGAGGACATTCACTTCCGCATCAAACATAGCTCCTCTTACCAGATTGGAAGGAGAGCCATGACAGTCAATTTGAGTGATATTGCCTCGATGGGTGGCAATCCGACTTATTCGCTGATATCGGCGGGTCTTCCGCCCAACCTGGAGCTAAAAGACTTTGACGATCTATTCAAGGGAATGAGCGATGCGCTGGCAGAGCATTTAGCGTTTATTATTGGAGGAAATCTTGCTCACACTACCAACAAGCTGATCATTGATGTTTTTCTGCTTGGAGAAATTTTGCCAGAACGACTTCTCTTGCGCAGCAACGCTCAACCCGGCGACCGTATTTTTGTGACTGGAACATTGGGAGCTTCGGCTGCCGGTTTTTATGTATTGGAAAATTTCGGAAAAGATTATCCCAAAAACTATTCTCATCTGGTTCAATCCCATTTAGAACCAATTGCAAAAATTGAGACAGGGGTAGAAATTGCCCGATCCGGTTACGCCACGTCCATGATTGACATCAGCGACGGGTTAGCGGGCGACCTTAATCATATTTGTGATGGCAGTAGTGTTGGCGCAGAAATTTTTGAGGGGAACATTCCTTACCCTGAAAAGATGGATGAACTCACCGATACAATTTCGAAAAACAAGATAGATCTCGCGCTGCATGGCGGAGAAGATTACGAACTCCTGTTTACAATGAGAGCCGACACTCCTCCGGAAATCCTTGAAAAAATAGGAACGGCAACAAAAACTAAAATAACTGAAATCGGAAAAATTCTTTCAAAAGAAAAAGGATTCCACATAATTACTGAACAAAATCGACGTTTACCCCTTCAACCAAAAGGATGGGATCATTTCGGACTAATGGAATAATTTCTGCGGATTCCGCGGTTAGTTCTTAAACAAAGGAACAATTCATGAAAAAAGCTTTGACAATTGCCGGATCGGACAGCAGTGGCGGCGCCGGCATTCAGGCCGATCTAAAAACATTCATGGCATTTGGAGTTTACGGGATGTCCGCCATCACTGCCATTACCGCCCAAAATACAGTCGGTGTCCAGGGAATTTTCGAGTTGCCGACGGACATGATCACCAAACAAATGAACAGCATCATGTCCGATATCGGAACCGATGCAGCAAAAACCGGCATGCTCTCCAGTCCTGAGATTGTGCACGCGGTTGCTGAAACTGTCAAAACGTTCAATATCCCCAATATTGTTGTAGATCCGGTAATGGTGGCCAAAAGCGGCGATCCCTTGTTATCGGAAAGTGCCCGAACGGTGGTGAAAGAAAACCTACTTCCATTGGCAACGGTCATCACCCCAAATCTTTTAGAAGCTGAAGCAATACTGGGACAGGCTATCAAAAGTGTTGATGATATGAAGTCGGCTGCAACTGAGTTGAAGAAAATCGGTTGCAAATGGGTCGTTGTAAAAGGAGGACACCTCACCGGGGGGAAAGAAGCAATTGATGTAGTGTATAACGGAAATGATTTTCATCTGCTGAGTTCACCTTTCATTCAAACTAAAAATACGCATGGTACCGGTTGTACCTTTTCATCGGCAATTGCCGCTGGCCTGGCCAAGGGTTCTGACCCTTTGGCCGCAATTCGAAAAGCAAAGGATTATATTGCCAAAGCAATTGAAAATAGTCTTTCCATCGGCAAAGGACACGGACCGACAAATCATCTGATAGGTATAGAAAGTCAATGGGATAATTTTCAATAAAATAATTTCTAATGCGAGAATGAACTCTCCAGATATTGATGCCTTTTTTACGGAGCAAAAATATTTAAAATTTCCTTTGAAAAAAGTGCATTATAAAATTAAGTTTTGCGGTTTATATTTTAAATCGGCGGGAACTAATAAGTGATAAAAGATGCAATAATCATTTCATTTATATCTTTATTTATGCTGATTACCTGTCAAAAAGAAATACGAAGACCATCTGAAAAACATAAGACAGAATTTCTGTCTGCTGTAGGACACACTGCCAAACTAATCGTTCAGCACGAAAATGTAAGGGAAGAACCCAATGGGAAGGTTCTTGGAAGTCTAAGAAAGGGTGATCAAGTTATTATTTCGGGGAGAATCGGTAATTGGCTGCAGTTTAATTCTCCTCAATTCGCAGAAGCATATATCTGGGCGCCATCACTTGGATTCCCATATATAAATGCATACAATCCGTTCTTTTATTATGATTCAACAAAATCTTCCTTTTACCCAATAAAATACTTTCAGACTATATTTGCCCAAAATGGAGAAAAGCAAAACGAAACCTCCGAAAGTTATGAGATTTTCTTTGATGACATTGGTTTTGGAAGTCATCAGGAAACGGTTTTGGAAGTCGTCAATGAATCAAAAGAAATTGTGCCGCATGGGATCATTTTATATGTTAAAAATCCAACAAGTGAAATTCAAAAAGTGAGGGTTGATTTTTTTAGTCCGGTAAAGGGCTACAAATCGGCTTTAAAGAAATGCGATTTACCTGTTTCTGACATTATTGATCAGACCGGTGGTCACATGATATGGCCCAAGGGAACGCTGCTCCAGGATCTTACCGTCGACCTTGAGAGAAAGGTATGGGAGAGTAATTTTTTCTCATCAGTTTGGTATTGGTGAAAGCCATCTGAAACTTTTCGATAAAATTTCGATGCCTTAAAAAAATATTGGTGGGAACCTTATTCAAGTTTTAAGATAAGACACTTTGACTTATTAATAATAAAAGAAGAGAGGATATGAAAAAAATAATAGTAGTAGCGGTACTCTTAAATTTTAGTGGATTCATATCATCTTGTGGGAAAGATTCAAAAATAGAGAATACTCGAACTAACCATTCTGCGAAAATACAGAGTGCAGAATCTGGAAATGGGGCAAATCGCAGGCGTATTATGGCCCCCGACTTCATATTGTCTGATAGTGAAGGTAATACTTTAAGACTTTCGGATTTTAGAGGAAAAGTAGTTCTTCTAAATTTTTGGGCAACATGGTGCGGGCCTTGCCGTAGAGAAATTCCAGGGTTTGTAAAGCTTTACAAAAAATATAACGACAAAGGATTCGAGATTATTGGCGTATCTGTTGATCAACAGGGATGGGATGTGATAACTCCGTTTGTGGATAACTATGAAATTTCATACCCGGTAGTACTTTTTAACAGGCAGGTTATTATGAATTACGGTGGAATTCAGACGATACCCACAACTTTTTTTATCAACAAAGAGGGCGAAGTCGTGGAGAGAATCATTGGACTTCGGCCGGATGAATATTTTGAAACCAGAATTCAAGAGCTTTTGTCTTCAGATAGTTAAATAGCATCAATTAATTATGTCATTGGAGGAAAAAGGTGAAGTTAAAAATTAAAGTAAAGATGAAAATAAAAAGATACGATTCGGAAATTTCACCTGATCGAATCGAAGTATTGTGATAAGCTTTTCTTTACCCCAAAAATATTGCTCATTTTAATCTTATCTCATTATTTGTGTAATCCAGGCATCCAGATATCCGTTCTCTCGAAGGTCCTCAAGTAACGCCTGTGCCTCAGACTTCGTTTCGAATTGACCAATGAGCAGCTTCCAAAATCCATCGTTTTCTATAATATAAATGGGCACAGATATCTCTTTTTCTAATACAGACTTGAACTCTTGGGCATTTTCGATCTTTTTTGTAGCCAGAATTTGGACACTAAAATAGAACTTGTTTTGTTCCTCAAAACTTTTTGATCGATCGATGGGAGTCTTCTCTTTGGAGATATGAATTTCAGTCTCTACCACCCAAACTCCTTCAAATCCTGCATAGTAAAGTTTATCCAGCAAAATTTGTGCACCATTACGATCGACAAAATTGCCCGTTTGAATTTTATAAAGATTATCAGCACCTTGGATAACATAAACAGAATCAAGCTGCAATCGTCTTAATTTTGTGGCCATTTCCAGGGCAGCATCCTGGCTGGAAGAGGCGAATACTTGGCAGCGAAATCCCCGGACAATATGATAGGAACGCTTTTCAATTATCTTTTCCTCTTTTCCTTTGATTGACAATGAGAGTTCGTTCCGGCCATATTTTTCTATTAATTCCAAAAGTTCGCTTCGTTGAAGCAATTCTTTCACTTTCGGAGACATGCTGCTCTGCGCAGCTATCGTCGAAGAAAATAGAATCATCATTCCGATAAGAAGCTCTATCCGAGTTGTTAATAATCTATTCATCAATCCAGAATTAGTAAATTGTTTGTAACTGATAATCAGGATAATAAAAATTCAATATATCCTGATAAGGAATATTTTTCAAAGCCATCCCAATGGCTCCCCATTGACACATTCCTTTTCCATGTCCGTAACCGGCCCCAATAATGTAAATTTTATTTGCACTTTCATCTGTTTTTAACAAGAAAAAGAAATTACTCGGAAGGGGGGTGCCATCACTTGAAGCCAAAAGGCGCCTGATTCGATAACCACGGATATCAAAACTGCTTTCCGGTAGTTGAATCGCTAGTGTCTCAACCCTTCCAAATAGGGAACGCTCCACAATTTTAATGTTAAATTCGAAGCCTCTCTCAAGCAATTTATTTGCAGTTTCAGAATCCAGATTATATTCGTTATTAAGATTTTGAAAAATTGTTTCAGGATCCCGAACCTCCATCCAGCGATAATAAGGCGATAGAGTACAATTGTACTCATTCTGGCTTAGATCTTTGTGAATACTATCCGGGTAATTTTCACTTTTGTTATACTCACTATTTGCAATTATTCCACCACAAGTAGAATGATATTGTGAAAATGCCGGCACTCCTTGGCTTAGAAGTACCTGACCGTGCGATTCTCCTATAGCTTGTTCGGAAAGTGTTGTTTTCTTCTTCAAACCATTATATACCTGATCCCTGACATCTGCATAAAGGTCAAAATTTTCTGTTGCCGGATTTGACTTTCGGTGAAGAGCATAAGTACGTGCAGCGATGGTTTGAGCAAATACCGCCTCTCTATATTCTTCCAATCCGGTAGGAATTTCAAAAGGCACCACACCACTGAGATATGTTTCAATTGAGATTATATTTACGGCACAACTGTTTTGATCGGAGTAGAATATCTCCAGTGCTCCGGCATATGGAGTATTATTCCAGGTGAACTTTGCACTATGATTTGCAGGTCGAAAAACTAAATTGGCAGGTTTGAAGATTTCAAAAAACCGTTTGTCACTTTTGATGACAAGCTTATCATTTTTTATCTCAACGACGAATTCACCCAGGGTTTGATCAACCCGGTAAATTGCTTCTTCCAGTCGTAGTGTAAATTCTCCCTCAAAAGCAACACGCTTTAAATGAATTCTTTCATCAATACAAACTCTAATCATCGGTTCAGAAATGGTTTCTTTCTCGGCGGTTGGCCGATAAATTTTGGGCGCACAACCCCAATTAATGAGGAAGGCAATAATCAAGAGTAAGAAGAATAACTTTATGGCAGATAAGAAAAATCCCCTGCAGTCTTCAGGGGATTTCTTGTCAAATTTAATATTTTGAGGTACTCGATTAAAAACCAAAACCAACGATGCTTACTCCCGCTTTCAATCCTATTCCGGAAATATCCAATTCTTCCCACGTGGGCAATCCCTCAGAATTTGAGGTATTGTTTCTTTTCACTTTCGAACCATTGTAGAAAATATCACCAAATAATACCGCCTTGGAGCTTATTTCCCAACCCAGACCCCCGGATACCTGCCAACCGAATCCATTATAATATCTTTTATCCTCAATTCCGTCCTCGTAATTATTTACGTTGTTCCAGACAAATTCCCATCCCAGTGCCGCCGAACCACGAATGTAAAGAGGGCTCTTGGCATTCAGGGCTCTTTCATAATTAATTCTAAAAAGAACCGGCAGGATTCGGGTAATAAATTCCATATTTACTGATTTAATGGTAGGATTAATCGGATCAGGCGCATCCGGATCCGGTATCTCCGTTAAATCCTGAAATGTTTTTTGAAAGTAATCGGCACCGATGCCCCAGCTAAGGCTTTCATCAATCATTCTGCCAAAGTGTACCCCCAATAAAAATCCTGATTTAGCATCTTTGGGGTTGAAATACCCTACTCTGAATTCCGAATACGGCGTTTTGGGGAAGGCGATAGATGATATAGTTATAGATAGCAGAATTAAAACCAAATTTCTTTTCATACCAGATCCTCCAATGAACAGGCAATATCAAAATATAGAAAAGAGCCCTTCAAAAAACAAAGTACAAATATCTATATTTTTGAATCTCAGTCAATTAAGGAATTGATTTCGCATAAGACGTCTGTGGAAGGTTTTAGTCATTCGCTGAATAATGAGAGCATTTACGGTACTATCACAATTTTCCCGTACTGTTTACTCTCGATCATTTCAAGATAGGCCTCCTTAAACTCATCAAATGAATAAACGCTGTAAATGGGGGGTTTAATTTTATAGTTTTTAATAAATTGAAGCATCTCTTTAAAATCCTGATCCCTGCCCACCGTTGTCCCTTTAATAGATATCTGTTTCCAGAAGATGCGATGTATATGCAGTTGGGTGGGTTTTCCTGCGGATGCCCCATAAACCACAATGCGACCGGCAGGTTTTATCAAAGATATTAGTTGATTAAAACCATCACCGCCAGTACCATCAACGATTAAATCGATTCCGTTTTCGCCGTAAAGGCGCGATATTTTTTCTTCCCAATTCTCATTTTTATAATTTGCGCCTCCGTGAGCTCCCTGTCTCGTCGCTTTCGCAATTTTAGCGTCATCGCCCGATGTAACGATGACTCTTGCACCAATTGCTACTGCCATTTCCAGCATAATTGATGCCACTCCTCCTCCAATCCCCGTGACCATTACGGTCTCGTCTTGCTGCAATTCTCCGCGGATAAAAAGGGCCCGGTATCCTGTCAATCCCGCAAGCGGAATGGCAGCGGCTTCTTCAAAATTCAAATGTCCTGGTTTTTCATAAAGATTTGACACGGGAACCACAACAAATTCCGCCTGTGTCCCGTTTGCGGGCAAACCCAATATTGAATAATCTTTTTGCGGAATTCGAGGATTATCTCCCCAATTGAAACAGGGATTTATAATCACTTCTTTGTGTAACCAGTTTGTATCGACTCCTTCTCCTACTTTGGAAACAATTCCCGCTCCGTCGGATCCCAATATAACAGGCACTTTGATCTTGGGATAGAGCCCCTGAACAATCCAGATATCACGGCGATTAAGAGCTGAGGCTCTGACTTGAACGAGTGCCTCGCCATTGCCAGGTACGGGTTTGACTGTTCCTTGAAGAACCAGTCCATCGAAATTTTTATTTTCTAAAATTATTGCTTTCACGAGAAACCTTTAAGGAAAAAAAGAAGCGAGATGTCTGTTCACAACCCGCTTTCTGAAAGATATGAAAGTTTGAATTTATTGTGTAGCGATTTTATCTGTACAAAATTGATCAAATGCATCAATTAAAGTATTGGCTACCTCTTCAGCAGTTCGGCCTTCAATCCTATACCGGGGAAGAAACCAAACATGATTTCCATTTTCAAAGAGTGCTATTGAGGGAGAGGAGGGCATTTCCCCTTTTATGTAGCTGCGAACCCTTGCCGTAGCCTCCAGATCCTGGCCCGCGAACACAGTTGTGAGATGTTCAGGTACATTTTGGTTACGAAGTGCCAATGCAACCCCGGGTCTGGCCATTCCGGCAGCACAACCACAAACCGAATTAATAACCACTAATACAGGACCTTTTTTATTTTTCAATGTCTCGTCCACCTCATTGGAAGTTCTCATTTCTTCAAATCCAAGTCGGACTAATTCATTTCTCATGGGTGCCACTAATCTTTCATCATAAGGCATAAAAATCTCTCTTTCGTACTTATTTAAAAAATTCCTTCACCTCAACGATTAAGTATAGTTAATAATGCTTCTATCTTAATCAAGTTCCACAATCCATCCAAAAGGATCTTCTTCCTTCTGCAGCTGAATGCCTGTAAGCTTATCAAATAGTTTGTGTGCAAGACGGAAATCATTTCTATTTACATTGTAATTTTCACCATCCCAATTTATATCACTTACAGATGTTACGATCGCCGCGGTCCCGGACAAAAATACTTCTTTACTCTCCCGACACACTTCCTCGATGCTTATATCTCGTTCATCAACTTTCATACCCATCAGATCTCTCGCAATAATGATAAGCGATTCCCTGGTAATTCCAGGAAGAATTGTACCAATAGGTGGTGTCACGAGAGTATCGTCCTTTAATAGTGCGAAGAAATTTGCAGCACCTGCTTCTTCAACATATCTTCCATGAATCGGATCCAGATAAATGACATCTTCATATCCTCGCGCATTTGCCTCCATTTTGGGCCGCATGGTAACCGCATAATTTGAAACAGCCTTCGCATCTCCGGTTCCATGCGGAGCGGCACGATGCACATCGGACACCAGAAGATGAACCACACCCACTCTATCGAAATATGGACCGACCGGACTGGCAAATATAAAAAAGAGGAATTCTCTGGATGCTCTTACACCAAGCAATGGTTCGGTGCCCACACAGACCGGCCGGAGATATAATGTATACTTTCCATCGGAGGTTTTTGGAACATAGAACTCGTTAGCGAGAACAATATCTCTTACTGCCTTTAAAAACTTTTCTTCCGGTACCGGCGGCATCGCCAGTTTAATTGCACTTCTTGCAAAGCGTTTTGCGTTTTCACCCGGACGAAACATTACAATCTTTTCTTTCACACTCAGATATGCCTTCATACCTTCAAAAATACCCTGGCCATAATTGAGTATGTTAGCAGCCGGAGATAATTGGATATTTTGGTAAGGAACAATCTTACCTTCATCCCAGTCACCGGATTTGTAATAACTTTCATACATTTTCATATCATGAGCGTTTTCGTACAATGAAAATTTCAAATGGCTAAATTTAAAATGTGCACTCATAATTTACACCGACAGACTAATTATCATTTGAATTCCTCCACCATCAAATAATTCCATATTTGAATTTATATTTCCGACATATTTTATGAAATGCCTTTTTTATTTTCCTGATTTTCGAGGTCACAATTCCTTTCCAGTCCAATTTAGAGACAATCACCCTTTTTCAAAATATTCGTCAAGTTATTTCAATTTGTAATTTCGTCTTAGAAGACTCTATTTTTTATAAGAATTTTTTCCCAACGAACCTTATGATTAGAAACACTGCTAGACCACCAAGGGGCAAAACAATCCAATTACTAAATCCCATTCCAATGGGTATATATCCGATGATACAGGCTACTAAGCCCGCCGTAAGAGCATATGGCATTTGTGTACGGACATGATCAATGTGATCTGCTCCGGAAGCCATGGACGACATAATGGTCGTGTCCGATATTGGAGAACAATGATCTCCGAAAGTGGCGCCGGCAAGTACCGCAGCAGAACTGCTTAACAAAAGCGCCATGGCATGAGCCGAATCTATCGAAGGATCATTTAGCGGTAGTTTGTATGCAAGAGGGATAGCAATGGGCATCAATATCGCCATCGTACCCCAGGATGTACCGGTAGAGAAAGCGATGATGCCAGAAGATAAAAATATCAATAATGGTAGCCAATTGGGTGATAAAAAGTTTTTTGCCAAATGAACCACATAATCTGCAGTATACAAATCCTGACAAATACTTCCGATAGCCCAGGCACCAACTAAAATCAATACTGCCATCATCATGGAACGAATTCCCATTACCCAGGCATCCAGCGCTTCGTGCAAAGTCAAAATACGCTGACCCAGTGCCATCAAAATTGCGATTATACTTCCAGAAAATGCTCCCCATGATAAAACCGAAAAAGAATCGGCATTCCCTATAATTTCACTCATTTTTCTGATAAATGACATGTGGGAGAGAGCACCCCCACTTCCAATTAGATTTGTATATCCGGTGTAAAACAATCCAATTATCACCACAACGATTACTACCATCACCGGGACAAAAGCATTGTAACATCTTTTGGGTGTATTTTTATCTACTGCCAGTTCAGCTTCAGAAACATCCGAGAGAGGAGTAGCCGTGGGACTTAATACCTTGCCAGATGTGACAGTTCGATGTTCCGCTTTCCACATTGGTCCAAAATCTCTCAGAAGTAATGCCACAAAAAGTCCCAGTAAAAGAGAATATAGAGGATAAAAATTATATGGAATACTCTGAATAAAAATCAAATAAGGATTCAAATCCAGATTCATTGCCGCAAAAGCCTGATTAAACAAACCCAATTCGTATCCAATCCAAGTAGATATGATGGCAATATTTGCCACCGGTGCTGCCGTTGAATCAACCAAATAGGACAATTTTTCACGGGAAATTTTTAGTTTATCCGTGAGAGGACGCATGGTATTCCCTACTATGAGCGTATTCGCATAATCGTCAAAAAAAATGAATACTCCCATTGCCCAGGTTGCCAATTGTCCTCGTCGTGAATCCTTTGCATATTTTGACAATAATTCAACAATCCCCTGAGTTCCACCGGAACGGGTAATTACCCCAACCATGCCACCGAGAGCGAGGCTGAATATTAGGATAAAGATATGATCCCTTGAATACACTCCCTCTATAATATATTCATCAACCGTGTGCAAAAATCCTATCAGTGGTTGATAACCGTATATGAATGTCACGCCAATCCAGATTCCAAAAAACAATGCCACGATCACCTGACGGGTCATCAACGCAAGAACAATCGCCAGCAAAGGAGGTAGAATACTCAACACAGCAGGTATAGCAGAAATAGAAATCAATTGTTCATCATTAGCAAATATTACCTGTATTGTATTATTACCAGTTTGCGATGCTTTAATTCCGGATATAATTATCGATGTGGGATTTCCCGGATCGACAAGATATTTTCCCATGGCCAAAAGCTGCTGATTTTTCGTGTTTATTACAGAATAGGTTACCTCATTCCCGGCATAATCATCGTAGAGCAATACAGTGGGTTTCAATTCAAGGCTGAACTTAATCCCTTTCAATACGACCTTTGGAGGTGAGGTAGAGAAGTGGGGTGACTCTCCACCTATAATCAGTGAAGATGAAGATAAAAATACCAGGCAAATCCCAAAAATTCTTTTTTTCATATTCACCAAAATTAATGAAACAAAATTATAAAGTAAAGATACCTACATAGAAATATATTATTATCAGAAACATCTGGAAAATCTCCTTTCAGTAGTATTGTTCCCAACGACGCGGGCAATGTCATCTGAAGATTTTTGCAGGATCTTGTTTATTTGACAATGTTTGCGGTTATCTCCAAAACCATCCTAGGAATCTAAGATTCGTTGAATCGGTAGATAGTTCATGGAGAAGTGAATTTCGTGTATCATAATATGAAATTCAGATAATTTTTCAGAAGTTGTTATCAACCAATTAGAATAAGCGAATTATTGATATTTAATATGGTCATAATAGGATAGATTTGATTCGTTCCAATAAAATTTTTATATTTCGCTCCGAACTCAAAATGTGAAATCAATGAATACAGATTCCGAAGACAGTATGAAGCTAGCTGAACAATATTTAAAATTGTTTCCGTGGGGCACATCACGTAGGTATAATTCTTATACGGATTATCTCCTCTCTCGATTCGGTGAACGAGTGCAAAAGGTATCTGTTGATGCAGGATTTACTTGCCCCAATCGTGATGGTACAAAGGGATTTGGAGGGTGTACCTATTGTAATAATACAAGTTTTGTGCCGCCATACTGCCATCCCGGAATGAGTATTAAAGAACAGGTCGAAAAAGGTGTGGAGTATCTCACACGTCGGTATAATGCCAAAAAATTTGTAGCATATTTTCAGGCTTATAGCAACACCTATGCACAAATCGGTGATTTAAAAAATCTTTATGAGGAAGCTCTTTCGCACCCGGATGTAATTGGTTTATCCATTGGAACAAGACCGGATTGTGTTGATAAAGAAAAAATTGATTATTTAGCCGAATTGGCCCGAAACTATTATATCACCATCGAATATGGTTTAGAATCTATTCATAATCCTAGTTTAGAGCGACTGAACCGGGGACACCATTTTGAGGATTGGGCCGCAGCCATAGAATTAACCGCAAATCGCGGCATCCATATTGCCAGTCATGTTATCATGGGACTACCCAATGAATCCAAATCGCAGATGTTACAAACGGCCGAAGTACTTTCAAAATTTCCAATTGATTACCTAAAAATTCACCACCTTCATCTCGTTAAAAAAACAATCCTCGCAAACCAGTATCTGAAGGAACATTTTCCTCTGCTAATGTATCGGGATTATCTTGATTTGGTTATTGGATTTTTGGAACGGCTAGATCCTTTCATTAAAATACAGCGACTTGTCGGCGAGACTCATCCAAGACATTTATTAGGCCCCAAATGGGGATTGCGAGTTCCTATCATTCTTAAACATATCGAAGAGGAACTTGAACAGAAAAATACCTGGCAGGGTAAAAAATTTCTCAATCTGTCCAAAGTAGAAAAAATGACACCGATAAAAACAACCTCCTCTATTACTCACTTATAATGAGTACTTTATAAAAAATATATGCTGAAAGAATTCATTCCTTTTTCACTACCTTTATCAAAGCTGCTCAAAATCCTTTTCTCATAAAAGCATTCAAAAATGTTTGAATGAAATTCGCTTTGCATTTTAATAAGGTGAATATTACATTTTCTTAACTAATTTGGAGCGTAAATGAGTTTTGTTGAGTTACTTCAAGAATCATTGATAAAAGTTAATTTGAAAGGTACAGATAAATTTCAGGCAATCGAAGAATTATTAGATTTGATGGTTACCAATGGCGTACTATCAAACAAGAAACAGGCCTTAAAGGATTGTGTTGACAGAGAAAATTATCTTTCAACCGGTCTTGAAAAGGGCTTAGCTGTTCCCCACGCAAAGACGCGAGCAACAAATGACTTAATATTGGCAATGGGAGTCAGTGCCAGTGGTATTGAATTTGACTCACTTGACGGAAAGCCTGCTCACTATATATTTCTACTACTATCACCAGTGAATACAAGCGGACCTCATATCAAAGTATTATCTGAAATAACAAAGAATTTTAAAAACGAGCAAATATTTTCGAAATTAGGTGAAGCAAATTCCGCCAAAGACTATTTAGAAATTTTCCGTTCCATATAATGCAAATCCTTTTAATTTTTTGTGGATATACTTTCAAACAATAAAACTGTGATCGAGCGAATTAATCAATACCTGCTAAATTCTATCGACCCAAATATGCCCCCTTCCTTACTAAAGCCAATCCGGTATTTTTTAGAAAATCCAAGCAAGAAAATACGGCCCCTATTAACTCTTTATTCGTGCGGTGCGTTCGGCAGAAATCTTGACGATGCCATTCCAGCAGCTGCAGCTGTTGAATTATTCCATGATTTTACGCTGGTCCATGATGATATCATGGACAAGGATGACCTTAGGCGTGGAAAACCAACAATTCATGTCAAATGGGATAGCGGTACTGCAATTATGGTAGGTGATGCATTGATTGGGCTTTCCTTTCAGGAGCTAACAAAATCACCTCCGGAAAAGTTAGGTCCTGTTGTAAAAATATTTAGTGAAGCACTTGTAAAGGTCTGTGAGGGTCAGGCAATGGATAAAGCCTTTGAAACAACCGAAAATGTAACCATTGCTGAATACATGGAAATGATAAGTAAAAAAACTGCCTGGCTATTTAAAGCTTCGTGCGAGATCGGAGCAGTAATTGGTGGTGGCAATGATGAGGAGATTGCCATACTTAGTGATTTTGGGAAAACATTAGGTTTGGCCTTTCAAATCCAAGATGATCTTCTGGATTTTGTAGCAGACGAATCAAAATTAGGAAAGAAGGTAGGCAGCGACTTCAAGATGGACAAAAAAACCTACATTACACTAAAATACAGAGAGATGTTAGAAACAACCTCACAATCGGAGAATTATTCTGAGCATGAGGTTGAAGATTTGAAATCTCTTGAGGAATTTAGCAAACGAATCACCGAGTTGGGGGTTGTAAAAATGGTTGAGAATTATGTCGACAATCTTTTTCAAAAATCTACCGATATCTTAGATAATTTGAAAGTTGCCTATAAGAGCGATTTATATTCAATTGCCAAATCATTAGAACGCAGACAATTTTAGGAAACGTTCTTTTCCAGTTGTCTGACCAGATCCTGAAGTAAAATCAGGACATCTTGCCGAATTTTTTTTGGTAATCTTTCCCAAATATCAAATAATTCCTGTTTTGTCCAGTAACTTTGCTGATTTTCTGAAACCTTCTTAATCAGACTAGGATCGGTTTCTTCCGATTCACCGAATAATAACCATTCGATGGTTGTGCCCCCTAACTTGGCAATTTTTAGTAGTACATCCGCAGGGGGTATTCGGCCTCTCAAATAGAGCGAAACAGCAGGTTGGCTTATGGCCAGATAGTCAGCCAGCCCTTTTTGTGTAATTCCTACTTTGCTCATAATTTCAGCAATTCTATCATTAACACCACTTTTGTTAGGATTGTTTTTCATTATTTTATTTCTATTTTATTATTACAATCATTATATTACGAACGTAATATAATAAAGCAATCGCCATGGATCAACCCAATTCTTTTCGTTTCCCAATACCAGAATATTGGCTTTATTGGACTTATCAGATGGCCGACATTCTCCGCAATCCAATGATTTCCGAAGAATCATTCAAGGTCGAAATAATTAAAACAGGTGTTCAGAATTATGATAATGGACCGGATTTTCGAAATGCCGTTCTTAAAATCAATCACATCCAGCAAATGGGTGACGTTGAATTTCATATAAATCTGAATGATTGGTTCAGGCATGGACATGATGATGATGAGAGGTATAATAATGTGATTTTACACTGCCTTTGGCAGGTTCCTGACAATATACCACAAAGATTAAAGCGTCGTTGTTGCCATTTGGTATTGAGCAAACAATTAAGAATATCTTATTCGAAATGGTATCACCTGATGCAAGAATCTGAAAAGAATCGGGAATTATTGAATTCATCATTCAACGAATCACCCCAGTTATCGGAAGATGTATTAAAAGCATTGGCAACTCGAAGGTTTTTAAGAAAGGTCGATAGATTTTATTCTTGGTTGAATTTTTTTAGCTTTGATGATTTGCTTATGATTGCTATTGCAGAATCATTGGGTTACAGTAAAAACAAATTTCCATTTAGGCAGCTCTTATGGCAAATTCCACCATCTACCATTTATAGTCACATATCTATTGGAAATCGTTCCCCGACAAATATCTTTATTTACTATGCAATCAGAGCAAACTTTTTAAGTTCCAAGAAGCTTAAATTCCATAATATGTCTGGATCTTATTGGGATTATCACTCTTCAGTACTTATTAAAGATTACCTGGCGAGGGGATATTTACCAATCATCCAACTCAAAGATTGGTACTTTTCAAGAATTCGACCAGCAAATAATCCCATTATAAGATTGGCATCACTATCACAAATTCTCTTTGAATATCAATATCCCTCCTTTCTTGAAAAAGTTTTGAGTATTTCTATGAACCGACTTCCCCTAAACCAATATAGTGCTACCTTGTTATCATTTCTCCGACTTGAGCTTAATCAAAATCTACTTCTGTTTCTTAAGAATGTTTTTAATCTCAAACATATTCCACTATATACCATTGGGAAAACACGAGTGACTCAAATCATAATTAATAGTATATTACCAATCCTATATTTGTGGGCAGTTCGGAATCAAAATGAAGGATTCTCGCAATACATTCAATGGGTTTATGAAAATCTTCCTTCATCGGAGGATAATATAATATTGAGAAGAATTAAGAGATCCATAAAAGATCCGCGGATGCTCAAAATGCTTAATGATTCCGCGTACATACAGCAAGGGTTGATAGAATATTTTTCAATCAAACAGGCAAGGCAACCAGACTTTTCATCAATAGTCTCCCCCAAACGAAAACGTTAAGGATCTTGAGAGATTTAGTCTGAAAAAACCTTCTTTTTTAACCAATGAAAAGGTATATTTTACAGAAAGGAGAACTGAACTTCAGATTAACATCAACGTGTAATAATGTAATTCTCAAATAATACAGACTTATGTTTTAAAATTTTGTAATTTGAAAAAAATAAGATATGTTGTTTTAGTATAAAATCAGTTGAATTCTATTTGTTAACATCATATATTTATTTCGTTCAACGTAAACGGGAATATTAGATATTGTTAACAATTAAGAAAGATAAAATTATTGGCATTAGAGTTGACTCCGATACATTTGAATCGCTTCAAAAACTTGCTAAGAATCGAAATCTTAGTCTTTCCGAATATTGCAGATTCCTATGTACAGTCGAGGTACAACGGGATAAAGTTCTTTCAAAAGTTGGACAGCTTTCCCTAGACTTCGATTCGATGGGTATCTCAGATAGCGAGGCCACCGATCTCTATACATTTGTAAAACAAACAAAAGAAGAACTTTCTTTAACCTTCACTACTCTCTCACAATACCTCAAGATTTTCGATGAGACGTGTAAGAGAATTGAGAATCAAATGGTTCATATCATAAATTCTGAGAGCGAAAAACTTCAAAGTGACATAAAAAAAATTAGATCAACAAAGTCCGAAAATACAAGAATCGATACATCTAATTAATGTTCAGTGAACCGATAAATCAAGATTAATAGTATCTAATATAAGGTTAGAATATGGGATCAAAGCTCAAATTGGCGGAAAATAAAGTCTCATCTGACCAGCAAAAATCAAATAAAAATTCAGATAATCTTTATCAATACCATCCCACCCAACCCATATTTTATGCACAATCAGGTTCTGTTTGGTTTTTTAGAAATGAATCTGAAGATCCCAATGAATTGTTTAAGTTGGGAGGACAAAAAAAGGCTACGGAATTCGCGAAATTATTGAATGAATGGTTTGGGTTATATCAAGATTAAGAATATACATATTTAAAATCATTATAGATAAAATTACTATTAGTCTTAATGATTTATTAGCAGAGTTGCAATATACTGACTTATTCTTATTTGATGTTAAAAAACATAGAGTCAGCGAACAAAGATTTTTTTTCTTAGAAACAAATAGCTAGTATACATCGGAACATAACAAAAATGAATTAGTAATCTTTGTTTTTAAATGATGCATCGGGAAATAAAATAATGTTTCGTATCTGGTATGAATCAACCTTAATTTTAAATACACTTTATGCGGTTGGGGGTGTTATTTTGGGTATTTTTTCAGCAATAGTAACCTATAGACTCTTCAGCCGCTTTACAAAATTTGATATACCTAAAGAGTTGGAAAAGGGCAATTTGGCTGTTGGAATGGTGGTTTGTGGCATATTTATCATGATTGGTCTGATTGTAGGTTTAATAATTGGTATGAGTTTAAATTAATATGAAGCTTAAAGATTTCTTAAAATGTCTATTACTTTGGGGATCTGTATTTCCGCTGTTGTTCGCTGGTTGCAGGAACGGGAGTTTGGCATCATTGCCAGAGGTTCAAAGCGATTCCTTAATTTACAGAATCGAACAGAAAATCAAACAAAAGCAAAAATTCACCTTTATAAAAGAAAACTATTTTGATGATAAGTTCTACCGAAAAACTAAAAAGTATTTTCCTATCATTCGTAAATATTCTAAAAGATACGGTATCGATTGGCATTTAATAATCGCTCAAATTTATAAGGAGTCACGGTTTAATGAAAATGCGCTAAGTCATCGAGGTGCGGTGGGATTAATGCAAATTATGCCGTATACCGCCTATGAAATCACCAAGGAATTGGATTTTGAATTTATTACCCAGGATCCTCGCGAAAACATTAGTGCCGGAATTTATCATCTTTACAAACAACTTGCCTATTTCCCGAACGCAGACTACGAGAACAGAATTAAATTAGCTCTTGCTGCTTATAATTGTGGACCCGCCAGAGTGTTTGATGCACAGGACATTGCCGAATATATGGAGGGAAACAGAAATGAATGGAGTGCGGTAAGAACCAGCTTAACGAAACTTACCGGTGCCGATTGGAAATTACACTTAGAGGTCTGGGAAATGGGGGTTCCAAATTATGGTTACTTTTACGGATATGAAGAAACCATCGACTATGTGGATGATATTTATGCCAATTATGATTTATTTTCAAAAATCTTTTGACAATCTTCTATACCTTTGAGTTTTCAGATTCTTCCTAGCCACACTAGTACTTCAGAGTATTTTTATAATTCTCACCCTTTTTTAATAAAAAAAAACATCTAATACTAATAATACTAAAAAACGTTTTCTGCCACTTTTCTTAAGCTTTAATTTATTTAGATCAGTAGCTGAAGATATATTTGAGGTTAACACGAATCGATATGGGTGAACTATACACACTAATTGTTGTCGTTGTTCTGGCTTATACAATCAAGGGATTAACCGGATTCGGACCAGCATTGTTAATTGTACCAATTTTCTCTCTATTAAAAGGAACTCCATTTGCTCTGACGACCTCAGCAATATTCGATGCTCTTGCCGGAATTATGCTGCTCTTTGTTGTTTATAAAGATATATCCTGGAAATTCTGCCTTCCCTTGATGATGACTATGGGGATCGGAAGTTTCATAGGAGCAAACTTGGTTTTGAATATCCCATTGTCCACCGTTGAGATGATCATGGGTGTATTTATTTTGATATCGGGTATCTATCTATGGAAACAGGACCCGCTGGCTAAGGAAAACACTGTAGAACGTGAATCCGGATTTTATGACCCAACATTTGTCGGAGGTTTATTTGCAGGACTTGCAGGAGGAATTACAGGAGGACTAATCGGCATGTCTGGTCCCATTTTAGTTATATATTTGAAATATTTTTACTCCAAAGATTTTTTTAGAAGCCAGTTAATTGCTGTGTTTTTGGTGGAAAATATAGTTCGCATATTCATCTATGCCAAAGGTGGGCTATTTGTCCAGGGGCAGGGGATGCTGTTGGCATATTTATTACCGGCATTGTTAATTGGCTTGTGGATTGGTAATACACTTCACATCCATATTAACAATAAGATTTTTAACAAGGTTGTGGGAGCGGTTTTGATTTCTATGTCCTTTAAGATTACTCTGTTTTAGTTCACACCGATGAATATGCTCTATACCCGCAGACAAACAAATAACGGCTAATAATTCCAAACAAATTCTTGTTGGGTGATCCGCCTTTTATTAATTAAATTAGTCATCCAGCAATGAACAAATTCGAAGCTTGTATAGCAATTCAACATACAAAAGACATTAAGGGTAAAATGAATTGTGTCAAATTAATATTCATAATCACTATTTTTATTGGCTCGCTGGCAGGTCAGGAAAAAGCTATAGACTGGGATGACTTCATAACGGAACACGAAATCTATTATGCCAACGTCAATCGAACTGACATCTCGAATTTTTCCTGTCTTATTTCCTCGAGCAGTTATGTCGACTTTATAAAATCAAAGGCTGATAGCACATACTATTACCCTTTAAAAATTGTATGGACCCGTGAAGGAAAAGTGTTTTACATTATGTTGCCGTTTCCAGAAGGTGATAACGGGGAATTACAAAAAGTGATCCCCGCTAAGGTTCAAACTTTAAAAAAGCTTTTTACAGGCACTCTTTTAGATTGGCAACAATTCTGCATCTACTCACCATTTAAGGATATTCCTGAGAATGCCGGGGCAAAATTTAAGGGAGATACCATAGGGGTATCATATAAGATTTCCCAGGAAGATAAAATTGTAAAGCTCAAAAAAACATTTACAAAAGTCGGATTGTTGTTGAGAGTCATTTGGGAATCGGGGAAGCTTAAGATCATCACTTACCCTTCTTACGATAATGTTTTTGATAAATGGCTTTGTATCGGCTGGGATAGTCAAATATATAGTGATGGGGAAGTTATAAGTGGAATGACTGTCGGACTGGAACTTGTTAATCTATCCGGATTTTGGCTGCCGACCCGTTTTGATATACTGGCTCAAACGAAGTCTGATTCAAGTCGGAAATCACTCTCCAGTTTATATTTTAAAAACCATATATTAAATGAAAATTTTGAACTCATTGAACCTCCCAGATAATTATTATTTCATTTTTCTCATAGTTCCTATTTAGCATAGAGTTATGATCAATTGCGGAAGAAATAATTAGCTATCCCTTGTTTAAATACCGCCTTTCGGGGGGCAGGGAATATTTTGGAAAAATTATATTTCCAATTTAATGGATTTACCAAGTCTCCCCAACTTAATCGTGCAATAAACATAAATGTTGTAAGTCGGTAACGAAACTTGGTTTCAGGGGGTTTTATCAGTTGTGCTTCATGTTTCATATTATCACCCTCTACACAGAAATAGAGTAGATTTTTTCATTTTCAAATATCATCCTATCATTAGGCCTTTCCATACACCTTAATTCTCGAGCCAGAGCTGATTCGGAATTTCTGACCCGAGAAGGCGAAAATCACATCTGCAATTTCTTCAGGACTTACCCATTTGGTGAAATCAGCATTTGGCATGTTCTTGCGGTTATGATCAGTATCGATGATAGAAGGTAATATTGCATTTACCTGAATATTGAATTCCTTTCCTTCTTTGGCGAGCACTTCCGTAAGTGCCAGAATCGCTGCTTTACTCACAGAATAAGCACCCATGCCTGTAGGAAGTTCAAGGGCTGTTCTGGCGGATACTGTAAATATTTTCCCTTCTTCTTGCTTTCGCATAATTTTAAATGCCTCTTTTACTGCAAGAAAAGTTGTCAACAGATTTAAATCCATCATGTTGTTCCATTTCCCTAACGGTGTCTCGCATATATCGCCTCCCATCCAAAATCCACCCGTTAAATGACAGAGTATATCCAATTTCCCATATAGGCTATAAATTTCATGGAACAAATTTTGAGCCTGCTCCTCTACTTTAAGATCCGCTTGAATTCCATAAAGATTCTCGGAAGATCCCAATTTATCGGTCAATTTTTCAAATGAACTTTCCTTTGTAAAGCTAACAAAAACCTTTGCGTCGGTCTCTAAAAACTTTTTTGCAACCGCGATTCCCAGACCACCGGTTCCTCCATTAACCAAGACTATACGACTGTTTTTCTCCATTTTTTGATACTCCCATATATTTTTTAATGGGAAATCCTTTGGGAAATGACAAAACGTCTAAAGACTGAATAGTCTTCCGGTTACTGAAGTTATTTCCTAATCAGATCTGGTCGGATCCCCATTTATAATTTCGATAATAAAGGGCCATTCTGCTTTAGGAAATTGGCTTTTTAATAACCCGGAATCGACCAGACCATATCCTATCATTATACCCTTATATTTAACAAGTTTTTGTCCTACCCCGCCAACTTCAATATTCATCTGATCTCGATTAACAAATTTATCTAAGGATTTAACTTCGTGCAATTCAATGGTATTTTTTCCACAAGAGTTATAAAAGAAGTGTGTACCTTCTGTAGTTAACTTAGCTCCCCGATTCGTTGGACGCGCCACAGTTAAACCGGCATGTATCGGCCTACTTAAGAAAGGAAAATTAATCATTTCCTTGCTTGACAAAACAATGTTACGTCGAAAAAGATAAACATATTCGGAAAAAACAGAAAGAGGAATATCAAATTGTACCGATAAATAATCCAAATATTTTTTTACTGGCGATCTCCTCGATGTTAACAAACTAATATCGTGCTGTTCTCCCTTCTTTTTCTGCGACAATCTTCTAATTTTATCAGATTTTATAAGCTTTGCAATAAAAAATCCTTCGCTATCATTATCAAATGGATAAAAACGAGCAGCTCTATTTAATTCAGGGTTATATGGCTTACCATTAAATTTTGTCAATCCAGAGCGAGTTTTTAGTACAGGAATATTTACTTTCTCCAATTCAACCGGAAATTTCTTTAGTGCGAAATCAATAACTTCTTCGTTTTCCTGCGGTGTCAGGGTGCAGGTGGAATAACACAATTCTCCACCGGGACGCAATGCTTTCACAGCGCTTTCTATAAGCCTTTTTTGCAATGCCGCCATTCGCTCACAATGTTTTGGTGTCCACCAACTTAATACCTCGGGAGATTTATGCAGGATTCCCAAACCGGTACATGCCGGATCCAGCAATACTTTATCAAATTTTTCAAAATACTGATTCCCAAATCGCTCTCCCTTCCACCTAAATACAGCTGTATTTATTATTCCCATTCTAGTTAAGTTTCTTGTGAGAGAACGAATTCGTTTCATAACAACATCATTGGCAAGAATTACTCCCTGGTTTTGCATCAACTCGGCAAGTTGTGTGGTTTTTGAACCCGGAGCTGCAGACATATCCAAAACCCAATCATTAGGCTGAGGGTTTAAAACTAAAGGTGGTATCATTGACGCTAGGTCCTGAACATAAATATGGCCCAAAAAATGTGACAGGCTTCGTCCAATTGGATACGGCTGATGCTGGATTCGGAAAATGTTTTGAAGCCCTTGCATCTTCTCAAATAGGAAGCCTTGTTCTCTCAATAGCTCAGTTAACGATTCAATTCCCCCCTTGAGGGTGTTAAATCGAAAGGTATGAGGCAGTTGTTCGCCAATTTGAGAATAAATCTTTTCCTTCTCTGCTCCAATCAGTCGACCAAGGAGTTTTTCCAGTTCAGAAGAAACTTTATAAGCCATTTTCTACTTTAAATCTTTGAATCAATAAAATTTTGTCTTTAATTATCATTCAAATAACCCAAATTTTTGTTCGGTAATCTAATTATCATTTTCTCATTTGGTAATACAAAAATGGAATTATAATTGTTAATACGAAGACAAACGAATAAATTCAATGAAATTTTTGTTGTCAATGTTTTAAGTAGCGATTTATATTTAGATATTATGTAAATTAAGAACTTATAAAAAAACTCAACGTTAACAGATTACTGGGGTAGAAAATGATCAAGATAAAAAAATTGAAAACTCCTAAAATGACCTTATGGGAAAGAATTTACTTTCCAAATATTATTCGTGGATTAATGATAACCTTTCGCCATATCCCAAAGAAAAAGTTTACTGTGGAATATCCGGAAGAGAAATGGGTTCCACGTCCAGGATACCGGGGTGCTCACCGATTAAATAAAGACGAACAGGGACGAATGAAATGTGTAGCCTGCGAAATGTGTTCGGCAGCGTGTCCTGCAAAATGCATCCATATCATTGGGGGTGTATCTCCCTGGGATGACCGGGAAAAATATCCGATTGTCTTCGAAATCGATATGTTAAGGTGTATTTATTGTGGAATGTGTGAGGAGGCTTGCCCGCGCGAGGCCATTGAATTAACTCAAGTTTATGATTTTGCTGATTATTCTAGAGAAGCCCTGGTGTGGGACCGCGAAAAATTGTTAGATATGTACGATCTCACGAAAAACGGGGATTATTATGATAACCGAGCAAAAAAACTTGTTTATAGTTCGCCAGACCTGTCATAAGCTAATCAAATCCTTCGTACACTACTCGATATTCTCCTCATTTAAATAGTCAAGATGTTTTTCCATCTTTATTTATAAAAATTTTGAATTCGTTATCACTTTATTTAACTTTATTTATAAGCTAAATGTTAGGATGAGATAATGGATTTAAAATATAGTACCCGTGAATTCGATGGCATAAATGTGTTCACTTTGGAATTTGAAGAACTCAACCATGAACTTGCCAGTGAATTGAAAGAGATAATGTTTACAAAAATTTCCGAGGGCCGGAATAAATTTATTCTGGACTTGTCTAATGTAAAGACCGTGGATAGTTCCGGTCTTGGATCTTTGCTATTTGGGAAACGTCAAGCGAACAGCCAGAATGGGGATCTTTTGCTGGTTGGGGTTGCCGAATCTGTCCAGAATCTCTTGCGAATCGCTCAACTCTCTAGAGTGTTCGAAATATATGATAATGTCGATGATGCGTTAACGGCCCTGAAATAAGAACAAAATGTTTTTTAAAGCGTAATCACTGACTGCAGGCCTAATTGTCTTTTTATATATCAAAAATCGCTATCTTTACATCCGGGGATAGCGATCTCTTTTTTTATGAGCAAAAAAGAACGCAAAATTTATTTCTACGCCACCCTGCTTGCTATTCTTATTCATTTATTATTGTTCAACCTTCTTTTCTTTATAGAGCTTTTTAAAATTCTCTTTTTAAGTATATTTCCAAACAGCAGCTTATTTGCCGAAACTCAATCTGAACCTGAACCAGAAGGTCCTCCTCCAATTGTCCTTGAATTTGATAAGCCGGAACCTATGCTCCCAGAAAAATTTTATGACTTGAGAGAAAATCCGAATGCAAATGAGAATATTCCTGCAGATGCAGACATTCTATCGGCAGAATCATCTGTTTCGGCAGCTCCGGAAGAGACCCCGCCAGATAATTCTGATATAGCAAATTTCGAAGAGGGATTTGCAGGGAGACGAAAGTCTATATGCCTTTCAAAATAAGAGAGTGTTTTCGAAAAGCGCACTAGGCAAATCCGAAGAACCACAAAAAGAAATCAAAGAAAAGGAAGAAGGAAGAGAAAGTTCCTTTCTTCAAGAGGAATTTAATGCTCAGCAAATCGGGGAGTTTGCTCTCAGCAGTTATGAATGGGAATGGGCACCCTATATGCTGGATTTTCTCGATAAATTACGACGAGTATGGACGGTTCCTCCGGCCTACTCAAAATTGGGTCTTATTTATGGTCAAACTATTGTATATTTTAAAATGGATCGAGCCGGAGGATTAGTTGATATGCGAGTTTTGGAGCATAAGGGTCACCACTCTCTGCAAACAAGTAGCGCCAATGCAATTCAGAGTTGTTTTCCTTTTAAGCCCCTGCCTGCCGATTTCGATGAAGAATTTCTGGAAATAAAGATTCTGCTGATATATCCTAATTTACGCGAACCCTTGCCACCTGAATATCGAAACTGAAGGAGAAAAATGAATGATCGAGCTTTTTCAAAAGGGCGGTTATATGATGTATCCCTTGTTAGTTGCATCAATTATGGGATTGGTAATTACCCTGGAGAGGATATGGAGCCTGCGAAGAAAAAAAGTTTTGGTACCGGAGATAATTACCATCTTAGATAAAATTTCTTCTACGGAAGACTACTCTTTAGCACGCTCAGTGTGCAGTAAATTCGCGGGTCCATTCTCGATCATTACCATGACCTGTATTGATAACCGAGATCTACATCCCGATGAACTGCGCGTGCTTATTGAGGATGAAGGGCGACAACAGGTAAGAACTCTTAATCGCGGTTTGGGAGTAATCGAAACAATTGCGGGAATCGCTCCCTTAATGGGTCTTTTGGGAACCGTTTTAGGCATGATTAAAGTTTTTAACGTTATCAAAACCTTGGGGGTCGGGCAGGCCCAATCCTTGTCGGGCGGTATATCCGAGGCGTTGATAACCACAGCAACTGGTTTAATGATAGGAATTCCCGCGCTAATTTTTTATAATTATCTCTCATCTCGGTCTGAAAATCTCATTTTGGATATCGAGAAATATACAATCCTTCTCTTGAACAAAATTATTCGCTTAAATAGAAAGAGTGATATAAAGATGGATCTGGATTTTAGAGGAAAATGAAACTTCTAAGTAAAGATAAGAAGAAAATTCTATTAAATATCACGCCATTGGTAGATGTTTTGTTAATCCTGATTGTTTTTTTTGCAATCACATCAACATTTCTGGAACAACCGGGTATTAAACTTCAATTACCAAAAGCCGCATCCTCGGATCTTCAGAAAATTGAAAAAGCCGTTTTGATTATCTCGAAGAATTCCGAGTTGTTTTTCAGGGATAAAAATATTAGTCTTGATGAATTACCCGGAATACTTGAAGTAGCAATGGAGACCAGCCTTGATAAAAGTTTAATCATTAGTGCGGATGAAAAAGTAGAGCACGGTCTTGTGGTATCAATAATGGATCTGGCACGTCAGAATGGTGTTGAAAAGTTGGTTATTTCAACCGAGCCTAAATAAGTTTTCGGTATAACTAACTATTGGAAGATTAGTATACACAGATTGATCGAGGTATTTCTCCTTTTCTTGACTAAATTCTCTTGTAATTATGAATGATTTGATGTTCTCAAAAAAAGGCGGGCATAACGAAATTCAAAAAAACATTTTATCCGGCCTAAAACAGAATCGTTTGCACCACGCTTATTTGTTTTTTGGTCCAGAGGGAACCGGAAAAGACGCTTTTGCTCTTAGACTTGCTCAACTGCTAAATTGCGAACAGAACAATTTCGAGATTTGTGATCGATGTTCTTCCTGTAAGAAAATTTTAGCGTTTCAACATCCAGATGTACATTTCATTTTCCCAACCCCCTCCGAAACAAATTTTAAAAATGAGGAATACCTTGAATTACTGCAGGAAAAGGCTGCTAATCCATATTTGAGAATTGGATTTCCGGAAAAAAATACTTTCATAGGAATCGACAAAATACGTGAATTAAAAAGAGAGGCGGGATTTAAAACCTATGAGGGGAAAAGAAAGGTTTATATTTTTAGTGATGCAGACCATTTGAGACCTGAGGCAGCTAATGCGATGCTTAAAATGCTCGAGGAACCCCCGGCCAATCTTCTTCTCATTCTCACGACTTCAAACATGAATAAAATATTACCGACAATCAAATCAAGATGTCAGCTTATTAGATTTTCCCGACTATCGGAAGAGCAAATTCGAGAAATTGTAAAAATTTTTCGACCCGATACAAACGAAGCCGAACTTTCTCTTATCATTCGCCTGGCTGAATATAACCTTAAGCAGATCTTTGAATTTTTGGATGTCGATATCGGAAGCACCCGCGAGCATGCATTGGAATATTTAAGAAAACTATCCCTGATTCGTCGCTCTCATGAATTGATGGCGATTATCGAAAATATGGGCGGACAGAGAGGTCGCAGAGAAGCACGTCAATTACTTTGGTTTCTCCTTTTGTGGTTTCGAGACATGCTTCATTTTAAAAATGGAATCATTGACAGTGCTCAGCTCACAAATTTTGATATGGTGGAAAATTTAAGCGCTTTTATTTCCTACGCACCAAATGCAGACGTCCAAAAAATTGTATGGGATATAGAAGGTGCTCTGCAGGACCTGAATGATATCCGAAATTTCAATCCTGTATTGATCTTGACGACCCTGGCATTTAAACTTAACAGACAAATCCGGGCTTGAAATGTTATTTCCCAATTGAAAACAAAGGATAATGTAAATAATAAGGAAATTGGAATTGCACTCGAAAGAAAGATACATGGTCACCAGCGCACTGCCCTATGCCAATGGTCCAATCCATTTCGGGCATCTTGCAGGCGCTTATCTACCAGCCGATATATTCGTGCGCTACTGCCGTCTGAAAAAAAGAGACGTGGTTTACATTTGCGGTTCTGATGAACACGGCGTTCCGATTCTCTTAAGAGCTCGCTCCGAGGGTGTTGCACCTAAAGAAATCGTCGACCGCTTTCACGAAATGAATTTAAAAAGTTTTACAAATTTTGGTATGACCTTTGACTACTATGGTAGAACGTCCTCCAAAGTTCATCACCAGACAAGCCAGGACTTCTTTCGAACATTGGCAAAGGAAGGCTTATTTAAGCTAAAATCTGAGAGACAGCTTTATGATCCGGAGGCTGCGATGTTTCTGGCAGACCGTTTTGTCGTTGGTACATGCCCTTCCTGCGGTTACGAAAATGCTTATGGGGACCAATGTGAGAAATGTGGTACTTCACTAAGTCCTACGGATCTGATTAACCCGCGAAGTGCAATTACTAATGCGATACCCCTTGAAAAGGAAACGACGCACTGGTATCTCCCGTTGGTGGACTTGCAAGAAAAATTGAACAAATGGATTGATACACATCCTGAGTGGCGGCCAAACGTACTGGGCCAGATAAAAAGTTGGTTGAATGAAGGACTGAAAGATAGAGCGGTTACCCGCGATCTGCCCTGGGGGGTCCCTGTCCCTGAAGATATTGCTAAAACAGAAGGTGTAGATGCGTCAGGGAAAGTCCTGTATGTCTGGTTCGATGCACCGATAGGGTACATTTCAGCAACAAAAGAATGGGCGACGTTGCAGGGAAACCCGGAATTGTGGAAGGATTATTGGCAGGATAAGAACAGCAGGCTGATTCACTTTATCGGCAAAGATAATATCGTCTTTCATTGTTTAATTTTCCCGGCAATGTTAATGTCTCATGGCAAATTTGTACTCCCTGAAAATGTCCCTGCAAATGAATTTTTAAATCTCGAAGGTAATAAACTTTCAACAAGCCGAAATTACGCTGTATGGCTGGACGACTATCTAGAAAAATTTGAAGCGGATTCTCTTCGATATGTTCTCACAATAAGCATGCCCGAAACCAGAGATTCGGATTTCTCCTGGAAAGAATTTCAGGCACGACATAATAACGAACTTGCTGACGTCTTGGGGAATTTTATTAACAGAACACTTACATTTATAAAAAGATACTTTGGTGGAAAAATCCCCAACTTAGGAGAGTTGGATGAATTAGACAAATCATTACTTCAAAGAGCTGTTGAAGCCCGCGACAGCATTGGAGAAGCCATCGATAATTTTCAATTCAAAGAAAGTCTTAAACGTTTCATGGATTTTGCGCGGTTTGCCAATAAATATTTTAATGACAAAGAACCATGGCTTACAAGGAAATCGGCTCCTGAAGTATGTGCAACAACTTTAAACTTATGTGCACAAACTGGCTACTTTCTGGCCATCCTTATGAATCCGGTACTGCCGTTTACTTCCCAAAAGATCTGGAAAATGCTTCAATTATCAGAAAGACCGGAAGATTCTTACTGGAATAAAATCGGAGACATATTTTTAAAAAAAGATCACGCTTTGGCTAATCTTGAGATTCTTTTTCAAAAAATTGAGGATTCTACCATTCAGAAAGAAGTTGAAAAATTGAATAAAATACAGACTGTTATTGGAAAAGATTTGTCGGTTTTGGAAGAAAATCAGATTTCCATTGAGGAATTCAAAAAAGTACAACTTAAAACTGCACGCGTCCTCGCTGCTGAAGCTATCCCGAAAGCAAAGAAACTTTTAAAACTAAAAGTAGAGATTGGTAGCGAGAAACGCCAATTAGTTGCCGGTATTGCAGAACATTATGAACCAGCAGAACTCGTTGGTAAGACCATCGTCGTTGTAACAAACTTACAACCCGTTACCATCCGTGGCGTTGAATCGCAGGGGATGCTGTTGGCAGTCCAGGATGATGGCAAACTTTCTCTTATTACCACCGACCGTGAATCAAATTCCGGAAAGAGTATTTCATAGTACGGGGGATAAATTAGCCCGAATTTTTATTGCCGTTTCAAAAGAGAGCATATTTGCTAAGTCATTACCCTCAGTAATTCGGCTATTATCGTTTTAATTTCGGAGGACTCACCAATTTCAATTATCCACAAAGTGAGATGATATCCGCATAAAGAATCAACACTTTTTTCAAAAATCTTCCAACATCCTCACATTTTTTCTTACATTACCAAAGAAAATTGTATTTTCAGTGAGAAAATCACCGTGAAAATTCAGCATATCCCATATGAATTTATAAAAGCCGATCCAAGGTGGGAGTATCGTCGAGGCGCTGATGACCATTCGCTTCCTAGGTCTTTAAAAATCAAGGGTGTTTTATCTCCATTTATTATGGTTCAGCAAGAGAACAGGTTTTGTCTGGTCGACGGCTTCAAAAGGCATCGACTAATTTCGAAGGATAAAGTTTCAACAGTTCCTGCCTGGTTATATGCGCAAGATAAAGTGGAAGAAGGCTTTTTTCATGGGTTAATTCTAAATAGCAGCCAGAGACCGCTCAATATCATTGAAAAAAGTTCTGTCGTTAGAATTGTAAATCAAGTTGGTTCGGAGGATTTTCAAAGAAAAATTTATGATTACCTGGATATGCCAAATAACCCTCGATTTATACATAAATACCTTGAAATCGACCAGCTTCCCGAGTTTGCTAAAGAATATTTTCACCAATTTCAATTTAGCTTCCGGCAACTAGAGCGAGTGTTGCCTGTCTCCTTTTCGCAATTACAACCCTGGATAAATGCTGCCAAGCAAATCAGAATAAAGGCACAGGATTTTGTTTCTCTTGTAGAAATTTTATCAGACATTTCTCTCAGAGAAAATATTGGTATCAATACTCTATTTAATGTTCTGGAAATCGAGGAATTGATAAATAAGAATTGGACTCAGCAACAAAAAAGTGCTTGTCTTAAAAAACATTTACATCAAAAACGTTTTCCGATGTTACATCGGATTCAAAAAAATATGGAAGAACATGTCCGCTCAATTCAAAAATCCAGTTCCATTCCTCTAGAATTTATGTGGGACAAATCGCTTGAAAGCCCTGGCTTTTGGCTAAAAATTCATCTAATGGATGAGAGAAAAATTGAAGAGCTGCAATCGTTAGTACAACAACATCAATTTATAGCTGATTTAAAAAAATTATTTGATCTCATTTTTGACTTATCTGAGGAACCACATGAAACGACGTGAATTTGTGCGAAAGTCTCTCGCCGCAGGTGTTGGATTTACCCTTTTTCAGACGCTCAAAAATAGTCATGCTCAAACATTAAACTCCTCGTTGAAGCCTGACTTTCCAGTGGTCATTTCAAGCGTAAATGGAGAAAGGGCCGTTACACGCGCCATGGAACTATTAAGCAAAAACTATGATCCTCTCGATGCCGTTATATCCGGAGTCAACCTAATAGAGGACGATCCAGAGGATATTACGGTAGGATTAGGCGGTTTACCAAACGAGGAGGGAGTGGTTCAACTGGACGCTTCGGTGATGCACGGTCCAACCCATAATGCTGGTGCCGTAGGTGCCTTAGAAAACATCAAAAACGCCTCCAGCGTTGCAAAGGTGGTCATGAAAAGAACAGATCATGTGCTTCTTGTAGGTGAGGGAGCTCTAAAATTTGCCAGAGCCCATGGGTTTAAAGAAGAAGAACTTCTCACGGATAAATCCCGTAAAATCTGGCTGTATTGGAAAGAGACATTAAATAAGAATGATGATTGGTTTCCGCCAAAGATTGATGAATTGGATGAGGAAATCAAAAAGTATTACAACTTAGGCGGTACCGTTAATTGTTGCGCTGTGGATATTAATGGTGCTCTGGCTGGTGTAACTACGACCAGTGGATTAAGCTTTAAAATACCTGGAAGAGTGGGAGATTCGCCGATCATTGGCGCCGGACTCTATGTTGATAACGAAGTGGGGGCTGCCGGTTCTACCGGCAGGGGAGAAGCAAATTTAAAAAATCTGGCTTCGTTTATGGTTGTCGAGTTTATGCGACAGCTAAAATCCCCAACCGATGCTTGCCTTGCAGCCTGTCAACGCATCGTGGAACACACTCGCCTGCCATCGTTGTTAGATGAAGCAGGAAAGCCAAATTTTAACGTAAAATTTTATGCTGTAAATAAACGTGGTGAATACGGTAGTGCAGCAATTTATAGCGGTGGCCAGTTTTGTGTTGCGGATAAAAAGGGAGTACGCAAAGAAGATATGGCCCATCTTTTTCAACAGAGCTAGCGCCTGTAAATATCAAGAAACATATATCCTTCCCAAATACTGATTTTTAATCGGTTCTCAAAATCCCTATATTCCATAAAGTAAATCAAGGATTTTTTCTCAAATGGAATATTTCGACATTCTGGTGATAGGTTCCGGTCCCGCCGGTGCAACCACAGCAAGAATTTCGGCAGAACATGGATTAAAGGTTCTCCTGGTAGATAAACGGCAGGAACTTGGATCACCAATCCAGTGCTCGGGTGCCATCAGTTCCCATGCACTCCATGATGTGGATGTCATCCCGGATTCCGAATTCGTCTCCGCTTCAATTTATGGATTTTCGGTTTACGATTCTGATGGACATATAACCAGACTGGACTATCGAGAACCGAAACCCGAACATTATAATCGGAAACCGCTAGGATACGTTGTCGATCGACGCCGATTTGATCGATATCTGATGACCCATGCCGAGCGTGTTGGAGCGACCGTTTGGCTGAAAACTGAAGCATTGGGTTATGAAAGACAAGCCAACAGCTCAAAGATTATAGTCCGATTAAAACGGTTTGGTGATGAAGTTCGTGTGAAAACAAAGGTTCTGGTAGGAGCGGACGGACTTCAATCTCAGGTGGGCAAATGGGCGGGTTTGAAAACACATATTAAATTGAGTGAACTCGCTTCCTGTCTGCAATTTGTTGTTGATGGCGTGGAAACCGACGGGCTTCTGGAAATTATTACCGGACATAAATGGGCGCCCGGAGGCTATGCATGGGTGTTTTCCAAAGGAGAAAACTACGCGGAAGTAGGATTGGGGGTAATACGATCCATTACAAAAAACGACGCCCGATGGCATCTCGAAAATTTTATCAAAAATTCTTTCATGTCACATAGGCTAAAACATGCAAAGATAATTGAAGTCCAGGGAGGTGGTGTACCACTGACATCGCCTTTGCAAAAACAATTCGCCGATAATGTAATACTTGTTGGAGATGCTGCCCGTCATATAAACCCAATCACAGGTGGAGGAATTCACACCGCCTTAAGAAGTGGGAGAATCGCCGGAGATTTTTTGAGCGAGCTTTTGGAGATCGGCAAAAAACCAATTGAGAAAAATTTAGTGGAATATCAGGATCGCTGGATGAAAACCCAAGGCCATACAATGTGGAGACTGTACCGCATTAAAAGAAACATCTTTAAGCAAAGAGTTGCTAAACGGGATAAATTGTTATATCAAACACTCTCTGATTATTTTCGACCCGAATCGGAATATCGGAAAATATGAGAAAATCATATGCCCAAAAAAGTATCTGTTATATTTAGTATTGATTGGAATGCTTGTATCAGGTGTGCTGCTTGTATTGCCGTCTGCCCTCAGGAAGCAGGTTTTGTCAGTCCGTTTGACACTATTGCTGTTGATGAAACTTGTGAAATTGCTTGTATGGTGTGTGAAGATATTTGCCCGGTAACAGCAATAGATCATTTACAACATATTTCCGAAATAATTTCTTCTACCTAAAAAGATCATATAGGGGATTTTTTGCTGAAAATGTTCGGCAAAAAGAAAATCTTACTTTTTACTATTTCAGCACTCATCTGTCTCTTACTATTGGGGGTACTCCATCCCCCGCATCTGCTGTTTACAATTATTTCAAATCTGTTCCCTGAAGCTGTTTATAAATTTAAAACAAATCAACCGTTTGCTGCGCTCACTATCGATGACGGTCCAGACTCTACGAATACACCCAAAATCCTTGATGTTCTTTCAGCGAATAACGCTCGCGCTACTTTCTTTCTGGTGAGCAGCAGGATTAAAGGCAATGAACAACTTGTGAGACGAATTGTAGCGGAAGGACATGAAATTGGCAACCATTTGCAACGGCATGATGTGGCAAGTATTAATCTCTCCGATGCAGAATTTGAGAGACAGTTAATTATAGCAGATTCTGTGCTATCACAATTTGGTGATGTGAAGTGGTTCCGACCAGGATCTGGCTGGTACTCCAGAGAAATGATTGGCATAATTGAGAAACATGGTTACAAATGTGTTCTTGGTTCCGTTTACCCGCTCGATCCTTTTTTAAAATGGGATTGGTTCATCGTCAAATATGTAATATCAAATACAACTCCCGGTTCCATAATTATTCTCCATGATGGCCCCCGAAAAGGACAACGAACTGCCCGAACGCTTCAACAAATATTACCAGAACTTCATAGAAATAATCTTGAAGTGGTCACACTCTTCCAATTGTATGAGACGTCTGTGAACTTTAACTAATTTGTCTTGATTTCTGGAATGTTTTTGCACGGTTGTTGGGAATAAAACAGTTTCTTATATCCATTTAACGGCACTAAGGTTGCCATCGAAACTTATTTCTTTCGCCTCACAGTCGAGGGCCATTTTCAGAGAATTAAACGAATGATGTTTATTAAATAGCAGATTTTAATCCTGACCTATTGAGCATTGTTTTCAAAACAATAATAGTAATCCCCTTAATGGTACTTGCATCTCAAGCCTGCAGTCCTTATTTTTTCTCTTTCAAAATTACTGACTTTCAAGAGAGAAAATTTTACCGATGGGGGTGCAATGCGAACCAAAGACTTTTTTGCTTTTATTGCGTTATTAGCTTTGATAGGCACAAGCTTTAGCTGTAAAAACAGTCAGCCATTCTCAAACGGAAGGTGGGTTGATTTAAGCTACGAATTTTCCTCTGAAACCATTTACTGGCCCACAGCAGAATCATTTCGCCTGGATATGGTTTCCGCCGGTATGACAGAGAAAGGTTATTATTACGCCGCAAACAATTTTTCGGCTGCCGAACATGGCGGTACCCATCTGGATTCTCCAATTCATTTTGCAGAAGGAGCAAAAACAGTTGAACAAATTCCTGTGGAACAATTAATCGGCGAAGCGATAGTCATCGACGTCACAGAGCAGGCGTTGGAAAATCACGACTATCTGATTGGGATACCAGATTTTGAAAACTGGGAATCAAAACATTCAAGGATTCCGGACAATGCTATTGTGCTGTTAAACACCGGATACGGAAAATTTTACCCGGATAAGCAGAAATATATGGGCACTGATCAAATAGGAGAAGAAGCCGTCTCGCAGTTACATTTCCCTGGCCTGGATCCCAGGGCTGCCGAATGGCTTATAAATAATCGAAAGATTTCAGCGATCGGGCTGGACACACCAAGCATCGATTACGGACAATCGACTCATTTTCAAAGCCATCGCATTCTGTTTGCGCAAAATATCCCCGCGTTTGAAAACGTCGCCAATCTGGAGATGCTCCCACCAACTGGTTCATTTGTCATAGCCTTACCAATGAAGATTAAAGGTGGAAGTGGAGCTCCCCTTCGGATGGTTGCGTTTATTCCTGAATAATCCTAGCCCACTATGTTTCGCTTTATCCGTAATACTCTTAATCCATCCAGTTATCACGGTGAGGGTAAAAAGCCACCTTTCTTCGAGGGGTGGTATTATAAAATTATAGACAGGGCTGAAGATTTCCGGTTCGCTATAATTCCCGGTATCCAGATTTCAAAAGACTCAACAAAAAGCCACGCATTTATACAAATACTTGATGGTAACAAGGGTTATTCCTATTATGTCAGTTTCCCTGTCGACGAGTTTCATTTTCAGAACGGCGAGTTTGACATTCGAATAGGGAATAATTATTTCACTGCAGTTTGCGCAAAGCTTGATATCAATTTTCCCGAAGCTCAGGTTAAAGGGGAGCTCCACTTCAAAAATCTCGTTCATTGGCCGGTTTCTTTAAATTCTCCAGGAATTATGGGTTGGTATGCCTGGATTCCTTTTATGGAATGTTATCACGGCGTTGTAAGTTTAGATCATTCAGTTGAGGGTGAATTAACTATCGATGATTACGAAACAGATTTTTCGGGAGGTCGAGGTTATATTGAGAAGGATTGGGGTAGGTCTTTTCCATCGGCATGGGTATGGATGCAAACAAATCATTTCAGGGAGGAAGGAATTTGTCTTACAGCATCTGTAGCCATCATACCCTGGATTAATGGTTCATTTCCGGGATTCATAATTGCTTTATGGTACAAGGAAAAATTGTACAAATTCGCTAGCTACACAACGGCCCATATAGAAAAATTAATAATTGAGGCAAAACAGATATTTTTATCCGTTTGCGATAAACATCACCGGTTGGAGATAACGGCCAGTCGAACGGATGGGGGATTTCTTAAAGCCCCGAGTCTGGTACAAATGGATCGCAGAATCTCACATAGCATGAGGGAGACTGTGCAGCTGGAACTCTACTCTTTATTAAACAAGCAGTCAAAATTGATTTTTAACGATACAGGAAGAAATGCTGGTATTGAAGTGAATGGCGATATAAGGAGATTAGTCAACATGTGGAAATCCAAAATCTAACTGAAAACCACCAAAGATGTATGAGATTCATTCAGCATAAAAAAGAAGCATACTGGTTTTACCGATTTCTATCCATTTTCTATGATGATTATGTCAATCCCTTTTTCTGGAATGAGCGGATGCGTTCCGAGGCACTTGAACTAGCAAATTTAAATAGAAGAGAGCTTAAAACCATTGATGTAGGATCAGGGACCGGGTTTACAACGCAGGGCATTGTAAAAAAAGTTGAACCAATTAATGTACATTGTATCGATCAAAGTCCGCACCAAATGGAAAAGGCAAAACAAAATCCAGAATTACAGGACTGCATTTTCAATCCAGGGGATGCCGAAGATATTCCATATCCATCAGACTATTTTGACCGCTATATTTCCGCAGGAAGCATTGAATACTGGCCAAATCCCTTACTTGGAATTGCGGAAGCCTATCGAATTCTAAAACCGGGTGGAATTGCACTGGTCATTGGGCCACTACGTCCACAAAACAGAATCGCCAGATTCATCGCCGATACCTGGATGTTATTCCCAGAAGAGGAGGAATATCTGGATTGGTTTAAAGCAATCGGTTTTTCAGAAATAAAAACAATTTTCTTTGCTCCCCGGTGGGTATCGAAGGAAAAATATGGAATTGCAGTCGGAGGCATTAAGCCTTCTGAGGGAGCTTCCAACTACAAGTTCCTGAATTTAGAAAAAGAAATGAGAGAAGAGAAAACCGGTTTTGCTGGGGCTTTACTTTTTCTTATTAGACTGCTCATCGGTACGCTTGCAGGTTCTATTTTCATTCCAATTGCGTTATTGGGGGAATTGTGGTATCGAATAAAATCCTTTTTTACTAAATCTAATCTAAAACCCGATCCCTTCCGTCATCAACAAAAACTAAGCCTGTCAGTTATATTTTTGATAGTCCTCATCACTGTTTACTGGATTTTTTTCTAGTGATATTTGCGGCAAAATTACTAAATGGTTAGCAAGCTCAATAGAAACATACGGGAATTCTACGATACGTCTTCCCCAATATGGGAGAAAGTCTGGGGGGAACATATGCATCATGGTTTTTATGGATTGGATGGGAACGAGAAGAAAGATCACCGTCAGGCCCAAATCGATTTGATCGATGAATTAATTAAATGGGGAAAGGTCTACTCCGCTCCTAAGATTCTGGATGTGGGATGCGGGGTTGGTGGAAGCTCGATTTATCTTGCAAAGAAATTTGGTGCTGAAGTCACTGGAATTACTTTAAGTCCATATCAAATTCAAAGCGCAAAAAAACGAGCGCTAGATTTGGGATTAGATGCGAGATTACACTTTCAGGTTGTTGATGCACTTCACCCACCATTCTCACAAGGTTCCTTTGATCTCGTTTGGTCTCTGGAAAGTGGTGAGCATATGGCCGATAAGAAAAAGTTCCTCTGTGCCTGTTCTGAAATGTTAAGACCGGGTGGGAAACTTTTAATGGCTGTCTGGTGTCGGCGTGATGTACCTCCAAATTTATCTTCGAAAGAAGCTCTATTATTAAAAAAACTCGCTGCTTCATTTCACATTCCAGATTTGATTTCTATTGCAGAATATGCAAAAAATGCTTTCGATGTCGGTTTTGAAGATATCAAAATAGATAATTGGACCAACGCCGTTTCTCCATTTTGGTTTGCGGTTATCCGATCTGCCTTAAGGCCAAAGAGCATTATTGGTGTTATTCATGCCGGTTGGCCTACCATTCGAGGCGCTTTTGCAATGCGCTTAATGGTAAAAGGGCAAAAGACAGGATTAATTCAGTATGGAATTCTCAGCGGAGTGAAAGTTTAGACGATAATCACACTCATTCGCTATTTATTAATCACACTGAAAATGGTCATCATTTCTTAATAAAATCTTAACAAGCTTGTAACAGTATTAAAATATCATGGACAGTCTCTTAATGATAATGGTATATTGCCAACTTTGCTCCTGTTGAAGGATTCTGTTTTTATATCGCTTAAATGAATTAGGTTTAGTTTTAACAACGATTTCAAACAACATTTTGATAATCTTGAAAGGTCAATATGATATCGTTATCATTCTATCCACTTAGTAGTATTGTTAGAATATCAGAACCCAATTTCTATCTTATTTAAAGTGCGATTATTACATTTATACCACAGACTTTTCTTAAAGAAAATATATTAGTATATTTTGAAAAACTTTTTGCACAATGGCAACGGCAACAAAGAACAAATACATTAACAGAGAAATAAGCTGGCTATCCTTCAACGCCCGGGTGCTTCAGGAAGCAAATGATCCTGATGTTCCCTTAATCGAACGCCTCAAGTTTCTGGGGATTTTCTCTTCAAATCTCGATGAATTTTATAGTGTTCGAGTAGGTACGCTCCGGCGAATGCTAAACGCCGGAATTAAGGCCAAAGCCGTATTGGGTGGGACTCCTAAGAAGATATTGGCTGAAATTCAAAATGTTGTGATTGAGCTTCGGGAAAGATTTGATAATGTTTTTAACGGCGTTCAAAGGGAATTGCGAAACAAAAAAATTTACATGGTAAGTGAAAAATCTCTAAATACCGAACAAGAAAAATTTATTCAATCCTATTTCGATAGCGAAGTTCGCCCAAGGCTTGTTCCGATAATGCTCAGTTCTCTTGCTTCTTTTCCATATCTAAAAAATCATGTGATTTATTTAGCTATTTACTTGAAAAAATTGAATGACGCTAACAAGGTCGAATACGCACTGATTGAAGTTCCTGTCAATGTTCTCCCCCGCTTTATCGTTTTGCCCCAAATAGGCTATAAAAAATATATTATTATGCTTGATGATGTTATTCGTTTTGGATTAAAGGACATTTTCTCCATTTTTGATTTTGATTCTTTTGATGCATATACCATCAAATTAACCCGGGACGCAGAGTTGGACATTGAATATGATATTACAAAGAGTTTTTTTGAAAAGGTTTCGAAATCGGTAAAACGGCGGGAAATGGGACAAGCAGTAAGGTTTGTGTACGATCGAGAAATGCCCCAGGATCTTCTTGAATTTATTTTAAAGAAAAATAATCTCCAAAAATTTGATAATCTTATCCCGGGCGGACGTTATCACAATGCAAAAGATTTTATGAACTTCCCCAATATTGGTAAAGCTTTGACTGGCTATAAACCTATAACTCCAATTGTCCATAAAGATTTTAAAAATCAAAAAAGTGTTTTTGCGGCAATTCGCGAAAAGGATATATTGCTTCACTATCCTTATCAATCATTTCATCATGTAATCGATTTATTACGCGAAGCTGCCATAGACCAAAAAGTTAAATCAATAAAGATGACGCTTTACCGGGTCGCTAAGAAATCAAATGTCATTAATGCACTGATAAATGCGTGTAGAAATGGCAAATCTGTAACTGTTGTAATGGAACTTCAAGCTCGCTTTGATGAAGAAGCAAACATCATTTGGACAAAGAAACTGGAAGACGCCGGCGCCCATATTATCGACGGGGTTCCGGGTTTGAAGGTACATTCCAAACTGATACTTATCAATCGCATTGAAGATCGGGGCGAAGTACGATATGCTAATATTGCTACCGGCAATTTCAACGAATCCACCGCCAAAATATACAGTGACCATGGTCTATTTACTGCTAACCCCAAAATTACTTCAGAAGTTGACATGGTTTTTGAGTTTCTTGAAAATAATTACAAAACCCATAATTATAAACACCTCATTGTTTCGCCCTTCGATTCCAGAAAGAAGTATATGAAGCTAATCAAAAATGAGATTAAGAATGCCCGGGTCGGAAGAAAATCATATATTTATGCGAAGATGAACAGCCTCGTTGATAGTGAAATAATTGACATGCTGTATAAAGCCAGTCAGGCTGGTGTTAAAATTAGAATGATTGTGAGAGGAATATGTTCCTTGATACCAGGGGTAACAGGATTAAGTGAAAACATAGAAATAATTAGTATAATAGACAAGTTTCTGGAACATTCCCGAATCTTTGTGTTTTGCAACGGGGGTAAGGAAAAATACTACATTTCTTCTGGTGACTGGATGATCCGAAATTTGGATAATCGCGTTGAGGTGGCAACCCCCATCTACGATGAGGATATTCAGTCGGAGTTGAAAACCATTCTTAAATTGCAATTCAGAGGTGTCAAAAAGGTGAGGACAATTGATGCAGAACAAAGCAACTCTTATCGGAAAAGCAGACATACAAAACATTTCCGGGCTCAACATGACACTTATGAATACCTTAAAAATCAGCTTTGATAAGTTTCAAAAAAAATTCGCATAGCTTATATTATCAAGCTGTCACGGTTTGTATTAAAGTATTGACTTCAAAAAATTATAGTATTCTTCTTAAACCAAGTTCATCTTTCAAAAGGTTTCGGTTTGGAAAAGGTTAAAAAATTTGTCATTTCAAAACCTGATAGCAATAATACAATATTACGCCTCATTTCTAATAACTTTGCTACCTCCCGAGATCCATCACAATTCTCCGTCCGAACCTTCTTTGATACCTTCGATTGGCGTCTTTACCAAAAAGGCTTGACAATTTATAGAATAGAAGACTCATACTCGCTGCTGGATCTAAAAAAAGAGAGAATTCTTGCTAAATACTCAGATGCAAGCTCGAAAACGAATCTTTATAGATTCTGGTGGGAATTTCCATCCGGAAAATTACAAACGGCCATCAAAGATATTATATCGGTTCGGGCTTTGCTGCCAGTTGCAAGTATAGTTGTTTCAAATTTTCCAGTGCGAGTATTAAACGCAGATCAAAAAACGGTGACCAAATTAAGTTTTGATAGCATATACTATCTCAACGGCAGAAAAAGAGAGTTTTTATCCAGCCATGTCAAAGTGTTTTCGGTAAAGGGATATGCAAAACCTTTTCAACAACTCTGTAATAAGCTTGCACGGAATAACCTACCGATTGAAAAACAGCCTGACTTTCTCATGGCACTTGAAGCATCCGGGAAAAATGCCGGACAATACTCTTCAAAAATAAACGTTCAATTAGAACCGGTTATGCCGACCCACCAAGCATTGAAGACAATCCTTCTTTTTTTGATCCAAATCATTAGGATGAACGAACAGGGGATTACGGCAGATATCGATACTGAATTTTTACACGATTTCCGGGTTGCTATTCGCAGAATTCGTTCCATGCTCACGCAAATTAAAGGAGTGTTTCCTCCCAAAGTTACCCTCCGACTCAAAAAGGATTTTTCAACAATTGGTAAGCAAACCAATCGACTTAGAGATTTAGACGTATATCTTCTAAGTGAAACGAGCTACATTAGTCGGCTTCCGGAGGATTTACAACCGGGACTAAAAAATCTATTCTCCTCGCTTCTTGAAGAAAGGAAAAAAGGACATCAAAAAGTTTCAGATTTTTTAGACTCGAATGGTTACAATAAAGTTGTCAAATACTGGGAAAATTTTCTCAATTCCCCACAAAAATTAAAAATCCCAGAGGCACCTGCCTCAAATAGGCCAATTCTCCATATTTCTCAAAGAATCATTTATAAAAGATACAAGAAAATTTTCAAATTAATTGGAGCTGTACGTAACCATACGCCCGATGAAAAAATTCATGAATTAAGAATTGAATGTAAAAAACTTCGCTATCTATTAGAATTCTTTTCATCTCTATTCCCACCAAAAAAGATGAAATTTCTAATACGCCAACTAAAAAAGCTGCAGAATAATTTGGGTTTATATAATGATTATTATGTCCAGACAAAAATGTTAAAAAGTTACCTTGAGTCCATAAATCTAAATGAAAAAAGTTCACTTCTTGAGGCCGCGGCGATCGGTGCTCTGATTTCCGAATTGAATCAGGAACAAGATGAGGTGAGAAAAACCTTCCAGGAAACATTTGCAAAATTCAATTCTCAAAAAAACTCAAAATTATTTCATTCGCTTTTTATGAATACTAAAACTTAGTGAAAAAACTGATATGAAAATAATTGCCTTTTATAGTATTAAGGGGGGTGTAGGAAAAACCGCGGCCTGTGTAAACGTGGCCTACTGGGCAGGCCGGCAGGGCTTCTCTATCTTGCTCTGTGATCTAGATCTTCAAGGTTCAGCCTCCTACTATTTCAGAATTAAATCGCACAAAAAATTCAATACAAAAAAGTTGTTAAAGGGTGGAAAATCGGTTGAAAAAAACATTATGGAAACTGATTTTGAAAACTTGGATTTGCTTCCCTCGGATATTTCCTACCGAAACCTGGATTTAAAGTTAGACAATCTCAAAAATTCTCGCGAACGATTAAAAAAAGTCATATGTTCGCTGAACACTTTCTATGATTTCATATTTTTGGATTGTCCTCCCAACCTCACTCTTGTTTCGGAAAATATTTTTTTTGCGGCTGACTATTTATTTGTACCCGTTATTCCTACTCCTCTATCAAAACTAACTTATATAAAGCTCATCAAATTTTTCAAATCGCACCATCTTGATCGATCGAAAATAAAAGCTTTCTTTTCCATGGTCGAAAACAGGAAAAAACTTCACCGAGAGTTGATAAACACTCTATCACAAAAAAATGCCCGATTTCTCAAAAGCCAGATTCCTTATTCTGCGGATGTCGAGAAAATGGGAGTCTACCGAAAACCACTATTAAGTACTAGTCTCACATCTAAAGCATCCTTATCTTATGTTAGTTTATGGCAAGAGATTAGAAGCCTGATCAATCAGCCAAACGTCTAAAGCACTTGAATCCTAAAACTTTTAATTAATTCTGCCGGGTCCAATTCTATCCGAATACTATCGATACACTGATTTATTCAGTGTTGATAGCGCGCGCATATGTCTGACTATCCCAACTATGATCATACTGGTAAGTTTTTAAAGTTGTAATAAATCATGGCATTATTGGTGAATGATAATTAAACTTGGTGGAAGTCTATATATAAGAACATTTTGATAATTTTTTAACCCCTATGATTAACCGACTAAACCTGATTTTCCGTATCCTTTTAGGTGTTTTATTCATTTTTTCAGCAATCGCTAAGCTCATATCTCCCGGACAGTTCGAAATTGTTATTTTAGATCCGGGTATTGTTGATGAGCGAGCGATTGCAGCCTATTTGGCTCGATTAATTATCGGATTTGAATTTTTTATTGGTTTATCTTTCTTTCAGCCCTTCCTCATAAAGAGATTTTTCTCACCGGTGTTATTGTCAATCCTTATTGGATTTACCATATATTTAGTGTTTTTGCTTTTTCAGGATGGCGCCGCCGAAAATTGCGGGTGTTTTGGTGAAATTATCCAGCTTTCAGCCGGTGCATCTATTATTAAAAACGTTTTATTAATTTGTATCGTTATTTTTATCATGGCTACCTCTATTCCAAAGCCTGTGAACTCAAATACAAAAAGAATTTTACCGGCTGTAATTTTTATTACAAGTATATTACTAGTTGTTGTTTTTGCGCCTGTGAGTGGATTAAATAGTAATCTTTTCGCAGATTACACTGAATTTAACTTGGTAGGCAAAGTTGATCTTCTTCGCGGAGAATATTTAATCGCCGTCATGAATACCGAATGTGAACACTGCGAGGAGGCTGCTATCGAATTGGGTGAACTGTCAAACAAAACTAAGGATATTCCACAAATTTATTATCTCTTATATTCACAAAACTCTAGCTCCGTGGATATGTTTTTTGTACTTACGGATACCTACTATCCTTACCGCTTAATTTCAGAAGCTGAATTTTTTAATCTTATAGGGAATGAGCCGCCTCGTTTTTATTGGCTGCGAAATGGAGAAATACTGGAATACTGGGACAATAATTTAAAAGAAAACCTGGAAAATGCTTTTCTCGATAATTGAGTAATTAAGATCCGGTACCAATAATGTTTAATAAGATTTTTAGCTATTGAGGATTTAGTGGACAAAGAAAGATTCTATAAACAAATAGACTTTTTATTGGAACTTGATAAGCTGAAGACCATTCAACGCCGTTCTTATCTTACCAATGGAAACCGTCGTGAAAACTCTGCAGAACATAGCTGGCATTTGGCGGTGATGGCACTTCTACTCTCCGAATATTCGAATTTCCCGATTGATATTATCAAAGTATTAAAGATGGTCCTTATTCACGATATTGTTGAAATCGATGCTGGGGATACTTACTGTTATGATAATATTGGCAATTCATTCAAAGATGTCCGCGAAAAACGGGCTGCTAATCGAATTTTTGGGATGCTTCCTCTCGACCAGGCTGAAGAATTCAGAAGTTTATGGGAAGAATTTGAAGCGGGTGAGACACCGGAATCCAAATTTGCCGCAGTGCTTGATCGGCTGATGCCTCTACTTCATAATTATCATACTCAGGGGCGGTCATGGAAGGAGCATGGGGTTACAAAATCCCAGGTTTTTGAACGTAACTCCCATGTGGTCGAAGGCTCGCTGGTTTTGGGAGAATATATTCAAAACATAATTGAGGATGCTGCCGCAAGGGGTTATTTATCAGAGACGGATAGATAACTCAATACAAGCCTTTTTTCCATTTGCGGTACCTGGTTATTTTGTTCACACTAAGATATCAAATTCTCTTTTTTTATTCCTCGTTTAGCCTGCATTAAAACTTATTATTATAGAGTATTATAATTGTAATTTTTTAGAATTCCGCCAAGTACTTACATCAGATGAAACTGAAACAGGAAAAAGCACATTCGCTACTATATATCCCTTCTGATTTTTCTATGAAATTATGAAATGATTTGTTCTCAACCCTTGCACATATGAGATTAAATCGTTTAAATTATTTTTATCCTCTTTCTAACCAATTTTGGAGACCTGTTTGTGGCGATAAAACTTTTTGAATATTACGATCCTGAAATGATTGTCTGCCCTGTCTGTGGCCGAGTTTTATATAGAAAAACCGATTCAGCCACTTACGAAACCTGTAAGGATAAAGAAAGCTGCGCCCATATGTGTGGTCATATAGAAATTCTGGGTGGTTTTGATTTAGGCAATGTACCTGATGCTTCCACGAATACTGGAAAGGCGCATTATCATATTGAGATGCTATTTCCAAAGAAAGAAAAACGTCTTTTGGATTCTATTTCAGAATTCAAAAAATTGATGGTTGAAAGGAAACCTGACTACGCCATTAGAATCCGATTTAAGTACCATCCAAAATTTCAGTACTACTTTTTTAAATCAACTGGATTTGGTTATCTGATTATGCGCGATAGCTATTTGTAATCCAGTAGAATCATTATCTCTTTTTGCAAGAATGTCTTTTTAAAGCGTTTTTCGAACCAAGCAAATTCGTTATCACCCCTTTTCTGGTAGATAAATATCTTCAAAAAATGATATTCCATATGAAAAAGTCCCGGTTTATTATATTCATTTTCATAATAGGCACATTCACATCACTGTATTCCCAGGAACCCGACTTTATTGAGAAATTGCTGGAGAATATTGAAACAGATGAGATTGGCCAAACCGATTTCTTACAAATTTTGAAAGATTTAGAAGATCGACCCATTAATGTAAACACAGCCAAAGTAAAGGAATTACTCCAGATTCCCTTTATCAGTTTTGAAACTGCCAAGGAAATTATCTCATATCGAAATTCTGAAGGAGAGTATTCTTCAAAAAAAGATTTGCTGGCAGTTCCCGGAGTTACAAATGAATTGATTGAAGCAATTGAACCATATATACGATTTCGGAAACCGCGGGAAGATACCTTTTTTAACTACCGCCTGCAGGTTGGGCAGGCTCTCCACAACATTCGCGGCTTTGAAGAGGAAGGAAACTATGAAAATCCTGTCTATTTTTATCATCGCCTTCGATGGCAGTTTCATCCAAACATAACAGCACATATACTCTGGGAAAAAGACGCCGGCGAATCTGATTGGTTCGATTTTGGTTCTTTCGCCATAAAATATCACTGGGTGAAGAGTAGATCTGAAATTCTTTTGGGCGATTTCAATTTAGAAACCGGTCAAAGATTAATTTTTAGCGGCGCGTATGGACAAGTTGCAAGTATCGGTAATCCGATTCCTTTCACGCAGGCACCTTTGCGGTGGAACCTTAAATCCTCTGTGAATGAAAATGCCTTTCTAAGAGGCGTATTATGGAATTTTTCGCCATTAAATAAAACAACTTTTTTATTGGCCTATTCGGACAGAAATCTGGACGGTTCATTAAGTGCCGACTCGTCTACGATTCAATCAATCTATGCGACCGGATATCATAGAACCCAAGGTGAAATTTTAAGGAAAAATGTCTTTTCCGAAAAAATTCTTTGCGGAATAATAGGCAAAGATTTTTCTTCCATTCAATTGGGCTTGCTCGGAGCATCCGTCAAATATTCATATCCGCTAAAAATCGGCAACAATTTTTTCAATCCTAATAATAACTACATGTCCGGATTCTACTCTTTTCAAAGTGGTATGCTGCGGATGCAAGGCGAAATGGCTTTTATGAACGGAAAGTATCCCGCACTTCAAAACTCTCTTATCTTAAAAGGTAAGCATTTTTTGTATGGATTTATTCTTTATAACTATCATCCAAATTTCTGGTCGTTTCATGGAAGGTCCTTTGGAAATATTAGTGAATCGCCAAATAATGAACATGCCTATTTCTTTACTTTTTCAACAAACTTCTTAGATCATACCGAATTATCAGGATATTATCATTATTCAAAGCCGAACCGATTAACGTTCCGATTTCCATTTTTAAGACAAAGTTTACAGATTCAGGTGACAAAACCAATACACAACCTTTATCTATTATTGCGATATACTCAGAGAACCCGTGAGGGTGAACTTGATATTTCAAATCAAATGAAAACGCGTATTTTAAGATTTCAATCGATAGAGAAAATTACATCTGCTGTAAGACTCACCCAGCGTCTGGAGGTCAGTTGGTTAGCTGAGCCTAATTCAATAAATGGAAAGAAAGATTATGGTCTAAGCGTATATTTCGACGCCCGATATCGGCCAAATAATAAGTTTTTTGTTCAAGGTCGGTGGACACAATTCGATGTTCCTGATTATGATCTCAGAATTTACGAATTTGAGGCTGATCTACCTGGCAATTTCCGCAATGTTTTGATTAATGCTAGAGGTTATAAATGGTTTCTGCTGCTAAATTATAACATCTCCCGGCTTCTTAGTATAGCTTTAAAATACCAAGAAATAAGTATTCCTGATGCGACAGTACTCGGCAGCGGTTTGGATACAGTTTTTGGAAACAAGCGTCAATTTATTAGAGCTCAGATCCAATTTAGCGATTAATTCAACCCCGCCATTTTATTCAATTTCAAATTGGAAAAATAAACCGCGGTCTTATGTCGGGACCGCGGCGTTCACTATGAGGGGGTGTGTAAAAGCATCCGTAGGCAAGGATTTTTTCAAGGATGCTTACGACGCCATGTTAAGATTTAGAGATTTCAATTTGGTTACAGACAAATTCTAAAATTATTAAATCAATCCCGTTACCCAGTTAAATAAAAATTGCCGCGGCTCAGATTTTGAGCAGCGGCTGAGAGCTTATATATGTCGTGAAGCCATCTACCTGTAAATAAACCCTTAGGCGTTAACATAACATTACAGTTGTTCTTAATTTACAATACCTTTATATAAATGTTATTTTTTACATCCTAACTAGATGCAATAATCCCCATTTCTCCTCCATTAAAATACAATTTCACATTTGTTTGTAACTTTCTTATATCATCTACCGTATTCACCATCAAAATAAGCAGAGGAGTAAAATGGTATTAAAGGTTTTAAATATTTTCTTTATTCTGATAATCGCTATTCCTTTTATATACATCTTTGTAGATGTGATGGTGGACATTTTTAGAAGAACTTTCGGATTTTTCAGACTCAAAACAAAACCTGCTCTTGTTAATATTTTATCTCTTTATTCAAAATGATCTTTTTGAGTGAATATATAGAAAAATCATAAAGTAAATACTACACGCAATCTACTACTATCCCTCCTCCTAAGTGGTCATTGCGATTGCCAAAAGAGCCTGAAAAATTTCAGGCTCTTTTTTTCTTTCCACTTCCTGTAGAATTAGATATGAAAATTGTTAATAACTTTAAACAATTTTGTTGGTATGTTCTTGAATTTTGTAATTTTTATGTTCATAACTTGTTAAAAAAGGAATCCTTTATTTTAAGAGTTCTTTTTCTAAACAATTTTTTTTCATCTTAAGTTTTTTAATTAACATATTATTTACACCTGCTTTTTATATTTACATCAAATTTCCATCCTTTTTAACACTTTTCACATGATAATAATAATTATAATAAGTTTTTTTTAAATTATTATTAGATTTATTGATCATATTTATTCCAAATTGAATCTTTTTCGAAATTGCCAAATTTACGATCTGATTTCTAAAAAATTCCAACACTCGTTTGGCTACCTATTCGTATGTAAGCTTCTGGAATTGGAAATCAATGAACTGTGTTTAAACACAATATCTAAGCAAGGGCTAGAAGTCGATGGATTGATTAATATGTCTAATTAATTTTTTCCAACCTTTGTTGGGCATATTCCTTGAGGATATGATCATCAGCATCCGAAATGGGTAAACTTAATACGATCTTGTATTCATGAACGGCAAGATTTTTTTTATTCAGCTTTTCATAGGTAATTCCTAATTCAAGGTGATGTCTTGCACTGGAAGAATTTAACTCGATGGCTTTAATAAAACAGTTTTTTGCATTCTCAACAGAAGCATCTTTGGGAATTCCTCCTAAGAAAATATCAGCAAACCTTTTTTGAAGCCATCCCAAAGTGGCCATTTTTCTGTTCCATCTGCCCAAAACGTGCCATGCTATATCATCATCGGGGTCCAGTTCAAGTGATTTATCAACCATCAACTTTACTTCTTTCGATAATCTCACCTGTTCCTTTTTACCTGCATCCAGAGCCACTCTACCGATTGAAATAGCAGCTGATAAATATCCTTTTGCACCGGTTGAATCAATTTCGATTGCTAATTCAGCAAATTCTTTTCCTTTTAAATAGAATTGTTTTCGTTTTTCGTCTTCTTTAATAGTCTCACCAATGTCTACGTAGGCGCGGGACATTTTCCACGCAGCTTCGTAGTGATTGCTATCAATACTAAATACTCTGGAAAAAAAAATTAAGGCCAAATCATTGCTAAAATTATTGTAGGCCTCATTTCCTTTTAACAAAAAATAGGAAAGTGAGTCGTTGTTTTGAGATAAGGCATCTATCGAGAAAAGCAGGATTAAACTACATAAAATACGAGTGAACTTCAATGCGAGAACCTCAAAAATTCCATCGAATGATTATTTAATGTTGAATTGTATTTAATTTATAAAATTCTGAATACGCCTTATGTAATAAATTATTTTTTAATTTGGAGAGAAACCAATTTTTTTTCGTCAACAATTGAATGTTTGCCGAACCAGATCTTCCAAAGAATCTTAGCCAATGTATTGTTTTGTATTGACGGAAATTCTTCTTCCTGAATGATAGAAATTAGTGTTCCATCAGAAAGCCACCGAAAGATATAGTGCTCATTTTCTTTTATTTCTTTGGAGAAGTATCCAATAAAATTATCTAAATCAGTTTGAATGGCCTTCAATTCTTCATCGTTTGCATTTTTCTTAAAACCATCCCGAAAAGCGCCTTGGATTTTATCCGGACTGACATCTCTGGCAAAATCTAGTGTTAATTGTTTTGCTGCCTCAGAAGATAAGATCGCATTGATTACTTCCTGTACTGAGCCACTAGGGGGTTCCTGCATATAATGAGCCATCCCGTATACCTTGAATATCATTTTTTTCCGAACTGCTGTTCCTGTGATAGTTAGGTTATATTCAGTAGTATCAACGCTGAAAGAGATATTCCGAGGAAACAATTTATTTGTAGATGATTCCTCGACCATATCATCCTGAGCGACTGCAATTTGGATAAAAAAGAAAACAATAAAACTGACGAAGAAAATAATGGATTTATTCTTCATTTCGAACCTCCTTATTTTGTATTTTAGATGATTCATTTATTTTGAATAATCAATTTTATTTGGCTGTAGGGAGTTCTGTTAGAATTTCAATATTCATAATGTAATCAAACAGCATAATGGTGTCGACAACACCCATACCATCGATAACGTCACCGAAACCAGTATATCGACCTGCTAAATGAGGTTGAGGGGTTTGGGTTATAAAAAATTGGCTTCCGCCAGTATCTTTACCAGCATGTGCCATACCAACCGTTCCTCGCTTAAATGGAATATCATTATATTCGCAGGGAATTGTATAACCTGGTCCTCCCCACCCATCACCGCGTGGGTCGCCAGCCTGAATCACAAATCCTGGAACAACACGATGAAAAAATAGCTTATCATAAAAGCCACTTTTTGCCAGTGAAAGGAAATTTGCGACAGTAACAGGGGCTTTATGAGGGTAAAGTTCTATGGTTATACTTCCGGCTGATGTATTGATTCTAACCTTGGGTTTTAAATTGGGATCAGCAGGTGCAAAATTCCATTTCATCCGTGAGGCATTTTCAACCTCTGGCAGCGCATGAATTTTTGTTGAGGAAATATTTTCAAGTGCCGTACGCGCCTTCTGTCTAATTGTGGGGTATGGGTTCTTGAGCTCATCTCTAAGGAATGGAGCAGCCCGGGGACTTCGAATACTGTCTAATGATACTATAATCGCTTCCATTGCCCCCACATCACGAGGTGCAGAAAAATTCTTGTATGCATTAATTAATGGTTCAACTGATCTAGCATCTTTTCGGTGTGCTAAATGAGTTGCTGCAATTGTTGTGATTACAGGATCTCCCTTGTCTATTTGCTCCAGAAATAATTCCATAGGAACCTCTGGTCGGTCGACAAGCGCTTCAAGCGCAAGTACAACCTCTGCACCTTTCGAATTGTTGATGCTGTTGATAAGAAGTGAAGTCGATTTATCTCTAATTTTTTCGTCTCGAATTAGACCAAGAGCTTTATTTGCAAAATAGCCTTTTGGCCATTCTGTATTTTGAAAATCTTTTTCAATAAAATCGATTGCAAGAGAAGGATTTAGCTCCGCTAAAAGTATGAGCGCTTCACCGCGAATTCTCCAGTCCTCATCCGAAAAGTATATTCGTCTCAATTCCTGTTGAACGGTCCTGTTGGAGTAATTTTTTAATGTTCGGATGGCCTCTAATTTTACGTATGGATGGGAGTCCTTAGTAGCATCTAAAATTTCATCACGGTAGAACGGTTTCTCTAAAATCTTGATTAATTGTAAAGCGGCAACTCTTACGATCCAGCTTTCATCACCTAACATTTTTGCAATGATGTCAAAAAAGTCTGAAGAGTTCGCCAGTCTTACATCTTCAATCATACTTGGATCATTTTTATATTTTTTAAACTCTTCGGAATTCATGACTGAAATTAAGCCGGAAATTGTTTTAATCACGTAATACCGTATTAATGGATTATCAGGATTTTTTATTTCTCGGAAAACATTTATTAAGGATGAAGGAGTTCCTATTCTAAAGAGACCATATGCAGCATGCCACCTAACGTCAGGATTTTTTGAGGTGTTCAAAAGTAATTCTAAAGGAAAAGTGTTTTCGTATAGCGGATTCCCCCGGTAGGCCAATATACCACATGCCAGGGAGGCAATTTTTTCATAGTTCCTATTGTCGCTTTCCAAAAAATCTTTTAGAACGGAAGAACTTTTATATGTTCCGCATTTACCAAGTGCTTCCGCAATTTTTATTCGAACACTTTCCGTTCTGTCCAACTGAACCGCTTCCAGTAAATAATCTTCGCTCTGAGAAGAGTATAATTGGCCAAGTGCAAATGCGGCTGCTTTGCGAACAGAAATGTCATCATCATTTAACCGATTAGCGATTAAAACCACTTTGGCTGTATCTTGAATTTTTCCTAAGGTTTCAACGGCTTTTCTTCGAATTAGGGGATTTTTATCGTTTAACCATGAAGGAAAGTTTGAGGATTCTGAATTTCTGGTATATTCCAACTTTCGGAGATTTTCTATTGCTCTTTCTTCGTTATATTTGGTACAGGAGATGAAGATATAAAATAGAATAAGTATGGTATAAAAAGTTATTTTCATGAATGTGGCTCCGGTAGCAATAGTTGCCTAAAATTTTAAAGATAAAAATTGATTATTCAAATGGAAATTAACAATTTAAAGAAGAAGTATCATTCGGCGATCAAAAATTCGATTTATCTGTTGTGGAATAGTCCTTAAAAGGCGATATTGAAAAATAGTCACATTTAATTTATTATCGAAAATGAAAGATTCTCATCAATTTATAATTGGCAGAAACCTTAATAAGGAGTTCAAAATAAACCGCTCTATTTTTATTGGGAGTATATCCAAAGCGGTATCTGCAAAGGAGGCGGAAGTAGTTATTGAGAAGACTAGAAAAAAATATTTTGACGCTACACACAATTGTTTCGCCTATAGAATTGACGAAAACCAATTCCGGTTTTATGATGATGGTGAACCATATGGTACCGCAGGTAGACCCATTTTATCGAGGCTTGAAAAACACAGTCTAATCCAAACAGTCTTGATAGTTACCAGGTTTTTTGGAGGAAAAAAATTAGGCCGCGGAGGACTTAAAAGAGCTTATAGCCAAACCGCTGAAGAAACAATCACCATGGCGGGAACAAAAAGAGTTATTTTCTACGATACAATATCTGTTATTTGTCCATATAATTTTGTGGGTAAATTTCATCGACTTACAAAAAAATATTACGGAGTAATAACTAATTTGTATGATAATATGGAGGCAACCATTTCGGTTAGAGTGCCGAAAAAACTTTCTAAAGAATTTATGGGTGAGCTCTCCAATTTAGGGGCAGGCAAAATTCGCATAATGGATTTCAAATAATGGAAATTGCTGTAGAAAATATATCAAAATCCTTAGACGAAGAAATTATTTTTCAGGATATTTCGTTCAATACAAGTCCGGGAAAAGTAACGGGAATTTTAGGCTCAAAAGATATCGGCAAAACCACCCTTGTGCGTATAATTTTGGATATTGTCAGACCGGATTCCGGAATGGTTCTGTTTAATGAGAAACAAATGAGTCCACATGTTAGAAAAGTAATAGGGTATCTACCAGAACAAAGAGGTGTTTTTCAGAAACAAAAATTATTACAAGTGCTATGCTACTACGGTCAGCTTAAGAATATGTCATGGAAAAAAGCCCATGTTGAGGCAATTAGATTGCTCGATAGATTTGATATGATCGATTTTATTGATTCACCGGTAGGCACACTATCGGTAAATTTGAAGCAAAGGCTTTATCTCCTGGTTTCTATATTAAACAATCCTCAAATCTTAATATTGGATGAGCCTTTTTTAGGAATGGATCCGTTAAACCAAAACTTGCTCCAAAAAACCATAAATCAATTTAGGGGAGATGGCAAAAATATTATTATAGCCACAAAGCAGATTAACGAAGCTGAGAAGTTATGTGACGACATTTTATTTCTTTATAATGGAAAAATAGAATTGAACGGGAGCATTGAAAAAGTACGGGATAATTTTAGAGCCCATCTCGTAATAGTGGAAACTGATAATAACCTAAGAGCTTTAAAAAATATTAAAGGAGTTAAAAAGTTCCTGATAGAAAAACAGACTGCCAAGCTATTTGTGGATGATAAAATCACCCCAAAAGAAATACTTGGGGAAATAATTAATACCGTAAATGCCTCCAAAATTGAGGTAAAGCGACCTAGCCTGAATGATATATTTAATGATGTAATTCAAAATGGGAATTAGAATTATAGATGCTTAAATTTTTTTCTGTGATCAGTTGGGAATTCTGGCAACACTTTAAAATGAGAAATTTTATAGTGGCAACTTTTGTAACACCGCTTTTTTTCGCTGCAATTTTGTTGCTTCCCCCATTTTTTTATCAACAATCAAATCTTAGCCATCTGAGAGCCGTTGGAATAATTGAGTTTGATTCTACAAAATATTATCAGTTGTTAGCCGATCGGCTGAATGATTCACTAATGGTTGATGATTCGTCCAGTCCGGTAGAATTATCAAAGGTTGTAGCTGATACATCGTTGAAACTGGCAAATTATTTTGACAGACAGCATCAATTGAAAAATGAACTTGACAGTCTGGATACGGCATACAGTCAAATAAAAGAACGTAGGAAATACATTTTCTTGAGGCCGGAATCCAACACGAGAGAACGTCTTTTAAAAGAAACCTACCAACAGCTACACTCAGCAAGAGAAGGAAGGGATCTCGCTGCGATGGAGTATGCTCGTCTAAAGTCCATAACAGATTCATCAATTAAGTCACTGGTAATGGCAAAAGCTGATAGTTTTCTCAGTTCAAAGAAAATTCAAGCCTTTATAGTAATTGAACCAGCCCTATTTAGAAATGGTATTGTAGAATTCCATTCACGGTTTCCAATCAATTTTCTGAGGATCGATAGATTAAAACAAGCATTACAAATGCTTTTATTAGAAGAAAGAATGCGCGAGGAGGGGATCACGACCTCAAAAATTTATGACTGGTTAAAGCCAGTGGAAGTAAGGGAATTAAGATTCGCTGGTCACGAAAAGAAACAATTTAATGTTTTTACGACCTATTTAGGCCCGATCATTGTGATGTTATTTTTATTTATTAGTATTTTTACGTCGAGCGGTTTTCTTCTCCGAGATGTTATTCAAGAAAAAACAAATCGGGTGATTGAAATGGTTCTTACAACCGTAAATTCAGGAGTCTTTTTAGTTGGAAAAATTGTTGGCTTAGGATTGTTGGGATTATTCCAAATTCTGATTTGGATGGTCTTAGTAGCACTAATAATCTATCTGGATTTTGTCCCCCTGGAGAAGATAGGTTTTTTGACTGTTGAAAACGCCGGTATTTTTGTGATTTATTATGCTTTGGGTTTTCTATTTTTCTCTTCAATTTTTATCGGAATAGGCTCCATGTTCTCATCAGAGGTAGAGGCACACCACATTAAACAGCTTATGTGGGTGCTGTCGATCTTTCCTATTGTTTTGGCCATTATTGTCTTAGATTCTCCCAACTCAACATTTGTCAAAATTATGTCCTTCATACCATTTCTAACTCCAACATTCATGGTATTGCGGACTCCTATTGGCCAGCCTCCATACCTTGATTATGTTATCTCGATTGCTATTCTATTTGTCACTTCCGTTATCATACTAATTTTTGCAATGCGCATGTATAAATTGGGAAATCTGGTATTTGATAAAAAAGTAAGTCCGAAGGAAATATTTTCTGTATTTTCTGGGTAAATTACTTAGTCCAAAAAGAATTTCAGCATTTTATAAAGCCCTTTATAAAGTTAAGTATTTAAACGTACTACTCGAAGTCACTCACTGAGAGACTAGTTCTTGAATTATTTTTACTCTACACCGTTATTTTTCGGTACGGCAATAATTAAACTTTTATTTAGTACTTCAATGACAATATTCGGGGTTTCAAAATGAGGATCGCCGTCCGTATGAATATAACCCTCTCTTTTTCTATTTATCAAAACTCCTGGAGATTGGAATATTTTCATTTCATCCACCTGGTCTATGGTTCCATCAAACAATTTCTTAATGTTTGAAATTGCCTTGATACTCGAAACTCTTGATAAAATGCAAATATCTAATAAACCGTCATCGGGTATGGCATTGGGGGCAATAATCGCGCCGTTTCCAAACTGGGGAGCATTCGCAATACTTAATAACATTGGTTGACATTCGATTTTGTGGTTGTTGTTTAAAGCCAAGGTCATGGTTTCAGGTTTGTATTTGAAAAACTGCTGTAACCCAACGATGAAATAAGGAAGAGGACCACGGAATCCGAACCGGTCAAAATGTGCACTAATTTCGGCATCGAGTCCAATTCCGGCTACGTTTAAAAAGTGATGACCATTTATCTTACCAACGTCGATTTTCCTGAAGCAGGGGTTGATTACAGATTTTGTGGCAGATTTAATTTGTAGCGGGATGCCAAAATTCCTCGCAAAACCATTGCCAGAACCAGTCGGTATCACACCTAATGCCGTATCCGAGCCGACTAAACCCCTGCCGATTTCATTGATAGTCCCATCTCCCCCAACAGCAACCACCATATCCACTTTTTTTACGACCGCCTCTTTTGCCAACTCAATTGCATGGCCACGATGATCGGTTTTTTTAATACAATATTTGACCCCGGAATTTTTCCAGAAATCATTTATTAAAGAAATGAGTTTGTCCGGTCTCTTAATGGGTCCCGAAATCGGGTTGATTATAAAAATCACATCGTTCAATTCTTTCTTCATGATATGAGTTTGTCCATTCAAATCTTTTTTTTAGAAGACTCAAATTTTTGAACGATCACCATAGCAATATCGGAGACATGATCCACTTCCGGTTGAATCGAGATCCAATGAATATCCTTTTCCGCTCTGAACCACGTCAGCTGACGTTTTGCATATCGCCGGGTATTTTGCTTAATTCGATTAACACATTCAGTGTGGTCAATCTTATTTTCGAGGAATTGAATTAATTCCTTATATCCGACGGAGTTAAGAGAATTAAGATCAGGAGAGTAACCTTTTGCTAGAAGTTGTTTTACCTCTTCGACAAATCCTTTCCTGAACATGGTATCTACGCGATTATCAATCAACTTATACAACACATTTCTTTCTGTGTTAAGTCCAAATTTCATCCATGCGAATGGAGCCGGATCTTTCTGTTCGTGTAGTGCAGAAGCAGATTCTCCTGAAATATAATAAATTTCAAGACCGCGAATAATTCTTTTTGCGTTGTTTGGATGAATATCTTTTGCATAGTTGGGATCAACCCTTTCAAGCTCGTTGTAAAGCGCCAAAGCTCCTTTTTCTTCCAAATGTCTCATCAAATGTTTTCTGATTTTTTCATCTCTGTAGTCAACGCCAAAGAATCCCTCCAACAAGGCGCGAATATACAGACCTGATCCCCCCACAACAACAGGAAGATTATCCCTGGAAAGAATCTCTTGAATAGTCACACGCGCTTGCTCTGAAAATTGACCGGAACTATAGTCTTCATCAGGATCCACAATATCAATAAAATGGTGAGGAATCCTGGTTAATTCTTCCTTTGAAGGTTTTGAAGTACCAATATCCATGTACCGATATATTTGTCGAGAATCGGCAGAAAGAACTTCACAGGAAATTCTTTCTGCAATGGACAGCGCAACCGATGTTTTTCCAATACCAGTAGGACCCACTAGTACCAATACAAATGTTTTCGGACGATTCATTTGGGGAAGAACTTCAAATTCGTTTAAATTTTTTGTCCAAGTCCTCCAAGCCAAAAGTTACTATAACAGGGCGACCGTGAGGACAAAAGTAAGGTTCTTTAGTGGCAAATAGTTGATCCACAAGGGAATTCATTTCTTCCAGCAATAGTTTTTCGCCTGATTTGATAGCGTTTTTGCAGGAAAAAGCTGCCGCTATTTTCTCATGGGGTTTATATTTTTCTCCCTCGTTTTCTCGGTAGTAGTCAATAATCTCTACTAAGATTTTACTTTCATGTCCAACCTTCACGTCACCTGGAATGGCCTCAATTACAATAGTTCTTCCGCTCAACTCTGTAATCGAAAATCCAATTTTTTCTAGCCAATCAGCTATATCTTTAAAAATTAGATAATCCTCCAGGGCCAAATCAAGTGTTTGAGGGAATAACAGTTGCTGTGAAGGTACATTTCTATTTTCCTCTAGGTAGGAAAGGATCTTTTCAAAAAGAATTCGTTCATGTGCCACATGCTGGTCTATAATTACTAATCCGCTTTTTATTTGTGCAAAGATATACCGATTGTGTACTTGCCACAAATTGGCTTGAGGGATTTCTTCTCGCGAGGAAGTCTCCGCGTCTTTTTTTGGTGCAGAATCATTGGTGTCATCTTCTCCAGAGTTTGCATAAAAATAAATTTCTGTCTGAGCCTTGGAATCACGCTTAGTACCAATGAAGCTATCACCATGAAAAGAAATATCCCGGGCTTTTCGATGCGATTGAAAATATTTTTGAATTTCTCTTCGGGCAGTTTCTCCCGGTTTTATGGAGAATTCGGGAATTGCTCCAGCACTTTGAATCGACTTTCGTACTGAAGATAGGAACAAGTGATAGATAACACGTTCGTTTGCGAAACGAACTTCCATTTTGGTGGGGTGAACATTTACATCTACGAAATGGGGAGGAATATTTAGAAATAATATAAACTGAGGATAACGTGATCTCTCCATCAAGTTTCCGTAGCCCTGTAATACAGCATGGCTGAGACTTCGATTAATGATAGTTCTTCGGTTCAAAAAAATGAACTGATTTTCTGTGTTGGCACGGACATTGTCAGGCTTACAAATATATCCCTCCAAGGATATTTCATTTAGTTCTTCACGAATATAGGTTAATGAGTTATAAAAATTTTCACCAAATAGTTGAATAATACGTTCATCCTGAGAAGCAGGCGTCAAATCGAAAGTTTCTTCTCCATTATTTATAAACGTAAAGTGGATATCCGGATAAGAAAGGAAAAAACGTTTTAGTACTTTTAGTATGTGGCTCAGTTCTGTTGAATCGGCTCTCAAAAAATTACGTCTCGCAGGTGTGTTGTAAAATAAATTTTTTACGGCAATTGTTGTTCCCTTAATTTCGCCGATAGAATTTTTCTTAACAATATTTCCGGCTTCCAAAAACAGGTATGTCCCCAACCCCGCGTTTTTTGATCCTGTTTTAATTTCCAATCTGGCAACCGATGCGATGCTGGGAAGAGCCTCTCCCCTGAAGCCCAGCGTGAGAATTCGATCCAGATCATGAACATCAGAAATTTTACTTGTAGCATGTCTTTCTAATGCCATTATTGCATCCTCTTCGGACATCCCGATACCATTATCAATTACCTGAATTAACTCCTTACCAGATTGTGAGACTACGATCGCAATCTTTTTGGCTTCCGCATCAATTGCATTTTCGACTAGCTCCTTTACTACAGATGCCGGACGATCAACCACCTCTCCCGCGGCAATTTTGTTGGCAATGTTTGGCGATAAAACTTTAATTTTAGGCATATTCAATTTTGTTGGGATTCATTAAAATTAAGAACGAGCATCACGCTTATGCATTCCGATTTCTGCAAATCAAAATTACAAAAAACCAGAGTAAATGGAAAATGAAGATACACATTATTTAACTTTTTACCGGCGAAATTTATAATTAATAGGGTTTTTCCGGTCTGCTGCACGGGCCATCCGGTTCAACAGGAACCCAATAGCTGGTTTGGTTAGAATCAAATTTCTTTTCTAGAACATCTTTTCCAATCAATCGCAAGAACAGAGCAACCGGTGTGATGACAACATAGAAAGTTGAGGTGAGAATCACTTTGGTCATGATTATGGAAAGAAATTCAGCGATCCTCATCCAGATTTTTTCTACCGGTGCCAGAATCTTCGGAAAAAATGATCCACTCAGCAGGAAAAAGATGGCAACTGCCAGAAAATAAAGCATGGCCGGTTTTTGACGCCAGTATAAAATTCCGGTAATCAAAAATAATGGGAAAGCCATTATCAACCCAAATTTTCGAAGCTCTTTTTTTGTTTTGGGTGGTTCTTTTTGCATTTTCTGCTCATTAATCAAGTTCGTAAATGTTTCGCCAATCCTTCTCTTCTTTTAATTCCGGTTGTTCGTTTTTGTACAAGAGGAAATTCTCAATAACCAACACATCAATTTCAGTCCGCATAAAACAGAGATAGGCATCCTCCGGTGTGCAAACAATCGGTTCACCACGAACATTAAACGAGGTGTTAATAATGATTCCATAGCCAGTTTGTTTTTTAAATTCGGATATCAAATCATAATATTTGGGATGGGTTTTTTGATTAACCGTCTGAATCCGGGCAGAATAATCGATGTGGGTGATGGCAGGAATATCGCTGCGTGGCACGTTCAATTTGTCTATGCCAAATAATGTTTCTTGTGCGGCGGTCATTTTCACCCGGCGTTCTTCTTTCACCGGAGCCACCAAAAGCATATAGGGCGATTCACGGTCAATTTCAAAATAATCCGAGACGTTTTCCTCGAGACATGAGGGTGCAAAAGGTCTGAAGGACTCACGGTATTTTATTTTTAAATTCATGATGGACTGCATTTTGGGACTTCGCGCATCACCAATAATGCTTCTGCTTCCAAGAGCACGAGGGCCAAATTCCATTCTACCGGAAAACCAACCCACCACCTTTCCTTTGTCGACTAATTTTGCAGTCAGTTTTGAAATTTCCGCATCGTCAAACTTGTAATAAGGATATTGATTCTCCTTAAGCCAGGACTCAATTTGACCGTTCTGAAAAGCCGGCCCTAAATAAGATCCAAATTGACGATCATCCGCGGAGCCGTATCGGGGATTGTTGAGAACCTGGTACCAGACAAACAGTGCAGCACCCAGAGAGCCTCCGGCATCCCCTGCTGCAGGCTGAATCCAGATATTTTCAAATATTTTTTCTCTCAGTATTTTTCCATTACCAACACAGTTGAGTGCCACACCGCCGGCTAAACAAAGATTCTTTTCACCGGTTTCTTTATTAATATGACGTGCCATACGCAACATAATCTCTTCCGTCACATCCTGGATAGAACGGGCTAAATCCATATCCCGTTGGGTTAATTTTGATTCTGGTTTGCGCGGTACTCCGCCAAATAATTTGTAAAAGGCACCGGAAGTCATTGTCAATCCCTGACAATAATTAAAGTATTTCATATTCAAACGAAATGACCCGTCTTCTTTCAGATCCATCAATTCATCTAAAATCAGACTTACATATTTTGGTTCTCCATAGGGGGCCAACCCCATCACCTTGTATTCTCCGGAATTTACCTTAAATCCGGTATAGTAAGTAAAGGCGCTGTAAAGTAAACCCAGGCTGTGAGGGAATTTTAATTCGAATTTGAGGTCTATCTTATTCTTATTCCCAATTCCCCACGAGGCAGTAGCCCATTCCCCCACACCATCTATCGTGAGAATAGCGGCTCTCTCATACGGAGAAGGATAAAATGCTGATGCCGCATGGGATTGATGATGTTCCGGGTAATAGAGCGCTCCTTCGTAGCCAGTTTCCTTTTTTATTAAATCCCCCATCCACAATTTTTCTTTTAACCACAGAGGCATTGACATTAAAAAAGATCTCAACCCCGCTGGGGCAAAGGCTACGTAGGTTTCCAGTAGTCTTTCGAATTTCAGCCAAGGTTTATCATAAAAAGCAACATAATCAAACTGGTTTATACCTATGCCAGCTTCTTTTAGACAATATTCAATCGCATTTCCAGGAAAGCGATGGTCATGTTTTTTCCGCGTGAATCTTTCCTCCTGAGCTGCGGCAATAATTTCTCCATCTCTAACGATACATGCCGCCGAATCATGATAAAATGCGGATATGCCTAAAATATTCATTGTAAAATGTTGAAAAAGCTTTCGACTTATTTCATCAGAAAATAATTATCTTGAAGGTAAACATAATATTCACCATTTTCCATTGGTGACAATAACGACGGTTTAATTCCGAATATTTCTTTTTAAAGCTCTCGATAGGACGAGATGTCGGAAAAATCAAAATTTAGTATTCATCCCAGCTCTTGATTTCCAAATCACTTAAGGTTATCCTTGAAACTGCTTCTGCAAAGCGCATTGCAATTTGTCTGTTTGTAATCAAAGGTACACCGTGATCCACGGCCACGCGACGGATAATATAATCATTTGTGAGTTCTTGCTCCTGATAATTTTTTGGGATATTAATGACCAGATCGATTGCTCCCTTTTTAATAAATTCAACAGCATTTGGTTCTTTTTTCTCAAGCGGCCAATGAAGGATTTCTGCATGAATACGATTCGTCGCCATAAATTTTGCAGTCCCGCGGGTAGCAAAAAATTTAATTCCAAGATTCTTCATCAGGCGTGTACTTTCAAGCAAATCAGCCTTCGATTCAATTGAGCCTGTTGATAGCAGCACCGATTTGATCGGAAATCTATATCCGACCGAAATCAGAGCTTTTAAATATGCTTCATCAAAATCGCTTCCTAGACACGCCACCTCGCCCGTTGAAGCCATTTCAACACCCAGGGTCGGGTCAGCTCCTTCAAGCCTTGTGAACGAAAAGTGGGGAGCCTTTACCCCAACATAGTTTAATTTGAATAGGGAGATATCTATTTCTTCGACTGGTTTATCCACGATTACCTTTGTGGCAATATCAATGAAATTGTGGTTGAGAATTTTTGACACAAATGGGAAGCTTCTGGATGCCCGCAAATTACACTCGATAACCTTCACCTCATTAAATTTTGCAATAAATTGAATATTGAAGGGACCATTAATTGACAGGGCCTTGGCAATATTTTTTGAGATTCTCCTCACCTGTCGAATGGTTTCAAAGTAGGTTCTTTGGGGAGGCAGAACAAGGGTAGCATCTCCTGAATGAACACCGGCATTTTCAACATGTTCGGAGATCGCATAAGCAAGCAGGTCTCCGTTTCTACCCACAGCATCCACTTCAATCTCTTTGGCATTTTCGATAAATTTACTCATGACCGTTGGATGTTCTGGTGAAATCAGCGCTGCTTTCTCCAGAAACCTGGTTAGTTCTGCATCATTTGAAGCAACCGCCATCGCCGCACCACTCAAAACATAGGATGGACGTACCAGAACCGGATATCCGACTTTTTGGGCAAAGGAATATGCCTCCTCTAAAGATACCAACTCTTTCCATTCCGGTTGATCGACCCCAAGGCTGTCCAATAGTGAAGAAAATTTTCCACGATTTTCTGCCATGTCAATATTTTCTGGAGAGGTACCAAGAATTTTTATACCCATTTTATGTAATTTAATCGCCAGATTATTTGGGACTTGTCCCCCCATGGAGATGATAACACCCAAAGGACGTAATTTCTGATAAATCTCATAAACCGTTTCAGCACTTATTTCGTCAAAAAAGAGTTTGTCAAATTCGTCGTAATCGGTACTCACAGTCTCAGGGTTATAATTAATCATTACTGTATTAAATCCATTATCTCGAAGAGTGATACCAGCATTTACGCAACACCAATCAAATTCGACGGAGCTGCCTATCCGATAAGCACCCGAACCGAGGATAATAACAGAGTTCTCCTGTTTAACATCTAAATCATCCTCAGTCCCGTTATAGGATAGATACAAGTAATTTGTTAATGCGGGATATTCTGCAGCTAATGTGTCTATCTGCTTAACAGAAGGTTTGATTCCGAATTTATTGCGGTGATTTCTTATCTGATTCTCTTTGCTGCCTGTCAGGATCGCAATTTGCTCATCGGAAAAGCCAATTTTCTTTGCGTGTAAAAGTAACTCAGCTGAAATGGATTGGATGTTGATTTTCGTTAATTCGGTTTTAACCTTCACAACATTTTCAATTTTATACAGAAACCATTTGTCGATATGCGATAGTTTGTAAATCTTATCAATCTCATATCTCTTCTCGATTGCCTCTGCAATGGCGAATATTCTTTCCTCGGTCGGCTCTTTTATTGACCGGTTCAGGTTTTCAAAATTTAATCCATTGTTACACACCAAACCCTTCGCTCCAATTTCTAACATTCGGAGGGCCTTTTGCAGTGCCTCTTCAAATTTTCTACCTATTGCCATTACCTCGCCAACAGATTTCATACCAGATCCCAATGTTCGGGACACCATGCGGAATTTCTTTAAGTCCCATCGAGGAATTTTAACGACCACATAATCAAGTGCCGGTTCGAAAAACGCTTTTGTTACTTTTGTAATGGAATTGGGAAGCTCAAATAGTCCATGACCTAAAGCTAATTTGGCGGCAATAAATGCGAGGGGAAAACCGGTGGCTTTTGATGCAAGGGCAGAACTTCTGGATAAACGGGCGTTTACTTCAATGATGCGATATTCATCAGTCTTCGGATTTAGCGCATACTGAATATTACATTCTCCAACTATTCCCAAATGCCGTATGACTTGAATAGCTACCCTACGAAGAAGGTGATACTCCCCATTGGATAATGTTTGACTTGGTGCGACAACGATGCTTTCACCGGTGTGAATACCCATCGGATCGAAATTTTCCATATTGCAAACAGTAATACAGTTGTCAAAACGATCTCTCATTACCTCATACTCAATTTCTTTCCAGCCTTCCAGATATTCTTCAACCAGTATTTGAGAGGTGTGGGAAAATGCTTTTGAAGCAAGTTTTGCGAGTTGTTTTTTATTTCTGCACACACCAGAACCAAGTCCACCAAGCGCATAGGCAATTCTGATAATAACCGGAAACCCTAGTTGTTCTGCAATATCTATTGCTTCGTCAGCCGAAGAGGCGGCTCTACTGACAGGTGTATTAACGCCAATTTCATTTAGTTTTTTTACGAATTTATCCCGGTCTTCAGTATCAATAATGGCCTGAATAGGTGTACCTAATACTTCAATAGTATGTTTTTTAAGAACACCCTGTTGGTGCAACTCCAGTCCGCAGTTAAGGGCAGTTTGCCCTCCAAAACTAAGCAAAATAGCTTCGGCCTGTTCTTTTTCAATTATTTTTTCAACGAAATACGGTGTCACCGGGAGAAAATAGATTTTATCTGCTAAATGTTCAGATGTTTGAATGGTGGCAATGTTTGGGTTGATCAGAATGGTATAAATACCTTCTTCTTTTAGCGCCTTTATGGCCTGGCTGCCGGAATAGTCGAATTCTCCCGCTTCACCAATTTTCAGCGCAGAGCTACCTAAAATGACAACCCTTTTTGCCGTTTTGCTCATGTGGTACGCACCAGGTTTATGAAGCTGTCGAATAAATAGTCAGCATCAACCGGACCGGGAGATGCTTCGGGATGAAATTGAACGCTCGTGAAAAGTCCTGATTGATGACGAATGCCTTCATTAGTTCCATCGTTTAAATTTACAAACCACGGTTCCCAACCGTCAGGTAATGTGTTTGAATCAACAGCATATCCATGATTTTGAGATGTGATTAAACAGTTATTAGTGTCGACTTCTATCACAGGCTGATTTTGGCTTCTATGCCCATATTTTAATTTATAAGTATTTGCTCCGGCCGCTAATGCCAACAGTTGATTACCCATACAAATGCCAAATATAGGTATCTCCCGAGAGATGGCATCACGGACAAAATGAATAGTTCTGCGGCACATTTTCGGGTTCCCCGGGCCGTTTGAGATAACTAATCCGTCGAATCTATCCTTGGAGAGATCGAAATTCCACGGAACACGAAATATTTTTGTGCCTCTCTTGAGAAGACTATTTAGAATACTATGTTTACATCCGCAATCTATCAAGGCAATCGTTTGGTCTCCGTTACCATATTCATGTTCTTGTTTTGGGCTTACTTTTTCAACTAAATTCTCATTGTTGGGGTCATAGAAGTCAATATCCTCATCGCCAAAGCACACTTTCCCAAGCATAGTTCCATATTCCCGAAGCTTTTTTGTTAGAGCTCGAGTGTCAATTCCAAACAGAGCAGGTGTTTCCTGCTCAATTAGCCATTCGCCCAGACTTTTAAAAGCAGACCAGTGATGATATTTGTCTGAGTAATCGGAGATAATTAGTGCACGGATCTGCGCTTCATTCGATTCGTAGGTCAAATTTATATCTTCGGTTTTGTGGATGGAGGGCACTCCATAATTTCCAATAAGAGGATAGGTGATAACCAGTATTTGACCATAGTAGGAGGGGTCTGTCAACGTTTCGGGATAGCCCACCATACCAGTATTAAAGACCACCTCTCCTGCAACCGATTTAGGAATTCCAAAGGAGTATCCGGTAAATTCGCTTCCATCTTCAAGAACAAGTTTGGCTATCTGCAGTTCATCCCACATTTTCAATTTTCTGATTAAGGTAGGAGAGTTGAAATTAAGCAAATGAATAAAATCATTAATACTTCAATGATCTTGTTGACTAATCTGTTAAATTTAACATCAATTATTTCGAATCGCTCTTATAAATTAATTTTTAATTCCCACTAGTAAAGGAGAATTTATAAAAAATGTTGACCGGGAAAAAAAAGCGTATACTTAGAGCAAAGGGAAACCAAATAAAACCAGAGGTCTGGATAGGCCGTCAGGGGGTGACAAAAGGTGGCATAACAACACTTGAAAACTCGTTTAACACCAAGGAATTGGTAAAAGTGAAGATGCAAGATGGATGTCCTTCTACGAAAGAAGAAATTGCACATATAATTTGCCAAAAAACCGGCGCCGAACTTATTCAAGTTTTGGGCAATACTCTGCTATTTTACAGGCCATTTCCTGAGCAAGAATAGTTGAAATCTAACAAGATCACTGAACTGAGTTTACTCCTTTTGATGTGTTTCCTATTTGGGCTTACATTCATTTCTACGAAATATGCTCTTCGGGGATTAGGGGTATTTCAACTGGTTTTTGGTAGATATTGTCTTGCATTTTTAGCGTTAACAATTATCTATCGAAGGAAAAGACAGTATTTTTATATCTCTCCAGGTGACATTAAATATTTTTTGTTATTAACTTTTGTTGAGCCGGTAGGATATTTTGTCCTTGAAACGTTCGGAGTGAAGTACACCTCACCGGCCAATGTTTCTTTGATCATTGCCACTATCCCGGTGTTTGCGATAATTTTTGCAGGGATAATTTTAAAGGAAAAGCCGGCATTATACTCATTTGCAGGAATCCTGCTTTCGATTATTGGCGTTTACCTCATAGTATCACTGCAAGAAGCTTCTGATCTTGCACCTATCCCCTTTTTGGGGAATTTACTTACTCTGGGTGCTGCGGTTGCAGCTGGTTTGTATAATGCACTCGCAAGACAACTTACTAAACGATATAGTCCCTTAACGGTTACATATTATCAAACGCTAGTAGCAACTGTTGTATTTTTACCGGCAGCAGTTTTGGAATATATTTTCGGGGTAAAAATGCAAATTGATGGATTCATTATCATAAATATAGTTTACTTAGCCATTGGTGGTTCTATCTTTGCTTATTTTTTACTCAACCGGGCTCTTTCAAAACTGGGTGTAGTGAGGGTCTCCATTTTTGCAAATTTTATTCCTGTGGTTACAATTATCATGTCTTATTTTTTGTTTGACGAAATTTTGCGTCCGATCCAAATGGTTGGGGCGCTATTGGTATTAAGCGGAATTTATTTAACATACAAACCGGATTAAAAATTTTTGAATATAGAGGATCGATGTTTATTTTCAATTAGGTGTCAATGGAAAATAAATTTTCCATCTTTTAAAATCCTAGGAGATATAAATGAAATTAAAAGAGAATGCTTTCAGAATTTTAAATGAAGCAATTGATGCAGTAAAACCCAATAAATTATTAAAAAATCATGTTTATTTGAAAGGAAACACTCTCGTCATAAAAGAGGATGGGTTTGATTTATCAAAATATCAAAATGTTTATGTAATAGGCGCTGGAAAGGCATCGGCTTTCATGGCTCAATCCTTAGAGAAAATATTGGGAGAAAGAGTGGTGGATGGGGCTGTCGTCGTGAAATATAATCATGGTGCGCCGTGCAAAAATATCCAAATATTTGAGGGGGGACATCCCATTATCGATGAAAAAGGTCTTTCAGGGACCCAGGCCATACTTGATATATTAGACAAAACAACATCAAATGACTTGGTAATATGTTTAATTTCGGGAGGAGGATCTGCGCTTCTGGAAAAATTACCGTCTAATATTACTTTACGGGATTTACAGGAAACTTCTAAATTGTTGTTGGAATGCGGTGCAGCCATAGAGGAGATCAATACTGTCCGAAAACATCTATCGGAGGTTAAGGGTGGCCAACTAGCGGGTAGAATTTTTCCGTCCACTGGTATTAGCCTGATTATTTCCGATGTGATTGGGGATCCACTAGAGTCCATTGCTTCTGGCCCAACAAATGCGGATACGACAACATTTAAAGATGCCTGGGGAATAATAGAGAAATACAGGCTACAGGAAAAAATGCCGCAGAAGGTAACTTCTCATTTACAATTTGGAATACAAGGAAAAGTAAACGAAACCCTGAAACCAGGTGACCCCGCCTTAAATAATATCAGTAATATTATCTTAGGTAATAATTTGCTTTCTTTAAAATCTGCAGAAGATGTCGCAAAAAACTTGGGATACAATACTCAGATATTGTCTAGCCGAATCCAGGGGGAAGCGCGAGAAGTGGCAAAGGTCATTTCGGGAATTGTTCAAGAAATAATGGAGACAAATCTACCTGTACAAAGGCCGGCTTGCCTTTTGCTAGGAGGAGAAACCACCGTCACAATTCGTGGGGAGGGCAAGGGCGGCAGAAATCAGGAACTAGCACTCGCTTCATTAATTGCTATGAAAAACTCAACGTTCCCCTACTTTATTATTAGTTGTGGGACAGATGGAACAGATGGACCAACCGATGCCGCAGGGGGATTTGCTTCACCTGAAATTCTTCAAAGCGCTCAAAATCTCAATCTAAAACCTCAACAGTTTTTGGATCAAAATGATTCTTACAACTTCCTTGAAAAAGTAGATGCTCTAATTAATACCGGTCCTACCGGAACCAATGTAATGGATATCGTTTTTGCATTGATTCCTTGAGATGGTTGTTTGATATTTTCCAACTAAAATTCTTTATGTATTATGAAAGATCATTTTGCAGCTCTTCGAAATATTTATCCCGCAGCAACGGAAGACCAATTCCAAATAATACAAAAATACATAGACCTTTTGATATCATGGAATCGAAAGGTAAATTTGATATCCCGTAAAGATATGGATTTTCTATGGGAACACCACATATTCCCGTCGGTGGTACTGTTAAACCTGATTGAGATAAAGAAAGGGGCCATGCTGTTGGATATTGGCAGCGGTGGCGGGATGCCTGCAATCCCAATTAAAAGTCTGAGACCAGATCTTGAATTTATATTAGTGGAATCTATTCGAAAAAAATCACTCTTTTTGAAACAGGTATTCGGTGAATTATCAATGATCGGTATTTCTGTTGCGAATACCCGGATTGAACAACTTATATCAATTTCCGGTTATCAAAAAAAGTATGATTTCATAACTACGCGTGCAGTTGCATCCGTCCAGCAACTTTATCGTTGGGGAGCTCCTTTTCTTAAGTCAAACGGAAAACACATACTATGGAAAGGTTCGCAAGATATTCCGGAGTTGGAAAATTTCTCGATTCACTTCAAAACTGGATATAAGATATTGGAAGTACCATCTACGATGCAATCCATTTCATCCAAATTCGAAGAATTAAGAATATTTGTTTTGGAAAATAATTGAAAGTCAGTGATTGTCCTCTTCAACGGTTCGAAACAACAAATCATAGAATTCGGGTATAGCGGCTAGCACGCGTCTCCAGCTGGGAATGAGAGGAACCTCCATAGGATTTGCTAGAAATTGTTCACCTGCTATTATAATGCTTCGAATAAACACTTCCACATTCTCTTCTTCCGAGTGTCTATCGTATGCCAGGCCATTAATTTTGGCATCATAATAGTATTTATCAACAAAGTCGAAAGCAGTTCGCATGTAAGTGGCCTTTATAGTACGGAAAAATTCCTCGGAAAAAACAACGCCCATACTCGCAAGAGTTCGATAGATGGATTTGGCTATATCAATTGTCATCTTGGATAATCCCTTATTCGGATCATCTGCAGATAGGCGCTGATGCTTATGGTCATAATTATCCGCAATATCCACCTGGCATATCTGTTTCAAAGCGTAATTTCTGTAGACGTCCGATAATATACCCACTTCTAATCCCCAATCGTTGGGGATCCGGGTAGTCTCCATTACATCAGTACTCATAGCAAATTCGCCTGCTAGTGGATATCTGAAACTATCCATATAGTCAAGGTATTCCAATTGACCAAGTATCTTTTTTAGCGAACGAAAAAGAGGTGTTATAAATAATCGAACAACTCTTCCGTTTAAACTGTCTGAAACTCTTGCATAATATCCTTTACAATATTTAAATCCGAACGACGAATAAGCTACTGGATAGTAAAGTCGGGCTAGTAAGTTTCTACTATACGTTAGAATATCACAGTCATGGATGGCGACCACTCTTGTTCGGCCAGCAGCTAGAACATACCCAAAACAAAACCAGGCATTTCTCCCTTTTCCGGGGTCTCCTATTGTTAATCCATGGTTTTTAAGCATATCGTTTAATTTTATCATTCCTGGTCCATCTTGCCATATAACCCGGTGATGTTGGGGAAGCTGAGAAAAAAATACTTTTGCGTGTTCGTATTCTTCGTTATTAGCACGGTCCAAACCAATTACAATTTCCTGAATATATTCTATTTTTTGAAGTTCATCTATAATTTTGGGTAAGGCGGTTCCTTGTAACTCGGAATAGAGACTAGGCAGTACCAGAGCCAGAGGACGAGTTCTTGAAAATTGTTTTAATTCACTCTCTAATTCTGCGATCGGACGTTCTCTAATTTTATGAACGGTAGTAATTACTCCATTCTGGAAAAAATCACCCACTTTATATCCTCACTTTTTTACGAATTTGAATTCAAGAGAGACATAAAATCATATTAAAATAAAATCAGAACGTATGCAATTATTTGTCTTAAAATATTTCAACCATCTTCATCAAATAGTGGATTGTTGGCGATTACCATTTTCACTGCTTTCCCCCAACCAACCGGTCCGATTCCGGGAGCGTATATCACTTTTTTGTCTATTTGAACATCGATGTAAGTTCCATCTGGTCGCTTCACCAAGATGGGTATATCAACAACTGATAATAAGTCGATATCGTTTGGGGAATCACCTACCCCAATTGATTGAATTTTAGTCGTTTCAAATTTACCTTGATAGTATACTAGTAATTTTACAGCGGCTTTGCCTTTATCGGAGTTACCCATGATGTGCAAAAATCTACCCCCAACTAAAATTCTATATCCAAGAAATTGAAGTTCATTCTTAAATCTTTGATACTTTTCAGAAGAATCTTCCCATCTAATTGGTTCGGAACAGAGACGTTTTTTGGCTTTGCTCGCCCTTTCATAGTCAAGTCCAGTTATAGACATAACTTCTTCTACAGACATTTCATGAAATCCTTTAAAATCAAATTCATATCTATTCCTAAGTGTTCTTAGATCATCAATTATTTTGGGGTAATTCTCACCCAAAACATCAACATAGGTTTCGTCCATTTTTTCATAATTTTGCAGTTCTGAGTGTGATTCACTTGGAAAACAAATGCCGCTGCCGTTCTCAATAATGAAAGGATAATTTATCTTTAATTCAGTTTGAACTTCTCGAATCTCTAAAAGGGTTTTACTGGACGTCAAAATTAACGGAATATCTAAATTTTTGAGGACTGTTAACGCTTCCGATGCTGGTTGAAATGAGTAGGTATGATGGTCAAGGAGTGTTCCATCAAGGTCCGAAAAGATAATAAAACGATTTTTACTTTTTTGCATCTGTGACGTTTTCATGATTACAGAATAAAAGATTTATGAACACAAAACAAACATTAATATTTATAATCGAACGATTTTAGGAGCAAAGTGTATGTTTCTATTAATAACTTTCTAAAACAATTGTTATCCTTAAGTATATTGACAATATTAACTTGCATTCTTTATCTAAAGCGTGTAAATTTTTTCGCATTTAAATCAAACAGGATTGTGACTAGCGATGCCAAAAGTAAAGAAAAAGCATATTGAAGAGAAATATCATTTTCCTCTGGGGAAAACAAACTATGGTATATTGATATTAGGTGTATTAACACTGATTTTTGGTTATATATTTATGGCAATTCCAGATCATCCAGATGACTTCTTAACCCGTACTTTGTCACCCGTCTTGTTAGTGATTGGATACCTGGTTATTATTCCATTAGGTATTATATATCGCGACAAAAAAACAAAAAAAAGTAAATGACAGCATGGGGCGCTTAGCTCAGCTGGTCTAGAGCGCCGCCCTTACAAGGCGGAGGTCGCTGGTTCGACTCCAGCAGCGCCCACAAATAAAAAAGAGCCAGGAAATTTTTCCTGGCTCTTTTTTTATATCCCACTGATTCTCATATTGTATATCAATAAAAGTATCTAGCGAAAGAAGTCGGAAAGATTTTTTGTTTTGCTGGAAAACAAAAGTCCAATTTTTTGAAAATAGTGGTATTTGGAGATATAAGAAATGAAAAGAAAGATGTTAATCCCTTTAACGGTTTTGATATTAACTGCTCAAAAATTTTGCGCGCAAAATTTTGCTTCCTATTATTCCAGAAATCTCTTTCTCAGGGGAACTGCTAGCTCCTATCAAATAGGATTGAATGGATATGCCAACCCCGCGAATCCCAAAATGCAGAAAGGTTTTAATCTGCAATACTACTGGTCCGCAAACAACTCAAACACATATGACATAAAAGATTGGGGACTTTTCACATCATTTAGGGGTTTGGGATTTAATGTACTTCGGCAGCAAAGGGAAGGGAAAAGTGTCCGGGATTATAATTTGAATTTAAGTGTCGGAAATTATGGAGCTTCTGTGGGGATAAGCTATACCTGGTCAGAGGGAGATATTTCCGAATTCAATCGGAACAAATTATTTGCTTTTGGAGGATTATTTCGGCCGAATCGTTATATATCAATCGGTGCAGTTGGTAGTATTTCCGTCGAGTCTAGCGCTCTCGAAGGTGTAGTAGATGCCGGTTTGCGCCCGTTCGGTAGCTCCAGGTTCACTGTTTTTGGAGATTTCGCCATTCAGCGGAAGGAAACACTCAAGGATATTCCATGTAGTGCGGGAGCTTCGATTGAGCCAGTGAGAGGATTGTTTTTGGTGGGGCGTTATTTTTCTGATGATGTTTTTACGGTGGGCTTGAGGGTAAATCTGGGCAATTTCGGTTTTACGGGCCAATCACATTTTGACTCTGAACAGAATCGAGCATTTAATACATATGGAATTCGATTGGGTGAATACCAATCCACCTTTATTTCTGGTTTCGGTCGTAACAATTATTACTTTCCAATGGAGCTTAAGGGGAAAGTTGCTTACCAAAAGCTCTGGTTCTTTGATCATGATACTCACCGGTTTATGGATATCTTAAATAGGTTGCGATACGCTACGGAAGATTCCCGTGTTAAGGTGATCGCTGTTAATCTGTCTTCAACACAAATATCACCCGAACTCGCATGGGAGATTAGAAATGAATTGAAGAAAGCTAAAAAGGCGGGGAAGAAAATTGTTATTTTTATTGATATCGCTGGTATGACAGAGTATCATATTGCCAGTGTTGCCGATGTAATTTTGCTGGATCCAGAGGGAATGCTATTTCTGGAAGGATATTTACTAGGTCGTACCTTTCTCCGTGGTACTTTGGATAAAATGGGTCTCGGAGTTGATGAATGGCGGTTTTTCAAATATAAATCCGCTGCCGAGGCTTTATCCAGAAAAGATTTTTCAAAGGCAGATAGAGAACAACGCCAGGCCTATGTGGACGATTGGTATCAATTGGCGCAAACCGAAATAAGTGAAGACCGTAAATGTTCAAGCGAAAAATTTGATGAAATAGTTAATGAAAAAGTGGTGCTTTTGCCTCAAGATGCAATTAGAGAAGGTTTTGTTGATACTCTTTGCCGTTGGAGAGATGTGGATAAGATCATCAAAGATTTGGATGGCAGAAAAAAATGGAGGTTGGAGAAAAATAGGCTTGAAGCATATGCAACAGCAGATACTGATTGGGGAAAACCTCCTGAAATCGCTGTGGTTTATGGATTAGGAGTCTGTGCAATGGATGCAGGCATCAATGCAAGAAATTTGGAAAAGGTTTTTCATCATCTGGAAAAGAATAATAATGTTAAAGCAGTGGTTTTCAGGGTAGACTCGCCGGGGGGATTTGGAACGGCTTCTGATGTGGTTGCTGAAGCACTTCGAAAATGCGCCAAGAAAAAACCAGTGATAGTAAGTCAGGGACAGATGGCTGGCTCGGGTGGTTATTGGATTTCAATGTATGGGGATACAATCGTGGCGGGTCCTAACACCATTACAGGCTCAATTGGGGTGATTGGTTTGTGGATATACGACAATGGTTTTTCGGATAAATTGGGGATGACATCGGATTATGTAAAACGAGGAGATCATGCAGATCTCGGTTTCGGTATCAAGTTACCATTATTAGGCCTGCAGGTTCCTTCACGAAATTTGACCGATGACGAGCGCCTAAAGATGGAGTCAATAGTCAAACGCTTGTATGACAATTTTGTAGAAAAGGTAGCTAGTGGAAGAAAAATGGATGTTCAGGACGTTGAAAAAATTGCACAGGGTAGAATTTACTCCGGTATAGATGGAAAAGAGAACGGCTTAGTTGATGAAATTGGGGGGCTAAATGATGCTATTGATATAGCGCGAGCGGCCGCGAAAATACCGAATGATCGAAAAATGAAAATTACTGAGATTCCAAAGGATCTTGGATTTTGGGGATTTCCAAAATACGTTAGATCTTCCCTAAAAGGTAATGGTGCCGAAGATCCTGTCATAAAGTTTATTGAAATGGTTGTTGAAAAACCAGGTTACCCGTTGTATTTAATGGAGTTGGGCACATATCCGGTTGAAGAATTATGATTCTCAATGTCTCCATTAGTATAGATTATTTTTATGAGAATGGAAGCATTCGATTTTAATCAATTCTAGTGAATCAAGTCCTTCACAATTTGTTTAAGAGAACTGGATAATACTAACTTCAGCTTAGATTTATTTTTGTTGATTTGTTCAGCAGATTTTTCATTTGCATGATCCGAAACAACTTTTAAGATAATTATAGGAATATTTTTATGATTGCACAATTGAGCTATAATGAAAGATTCCATGTCAACAAGATCACATGCGGATTTATTGTACATCATTGTTCGGGATATTTCATTTAAAATAGGTTCTCTAGAAGTAAGAATAGATTTATATGGAAAACTGTTAAGTGATGAAGGACGAGTCGTTCTTCGAGGTACAGTTCCTTTCTCGAATTGATAGATTTCATTGATTAAGAATTGACTTCCGATTGGTATATTTGAATTTAAAGCACCACAGAGACCAACATTGATTGTGATTTTTGGTTCGACAGAGTTTATGATTGATAAAATGGACTCATTTGTTGTTTTTACTCCGACTCCGACTTCTAAAAGATACCCAATGTCAATCAACTTATAAAGTTTTAAGTTCTTGTCATTCTGAATAATAATGCTTGATTGCTGAGATAAAATAGCCCTTGTTTCAAAAGGCATTGCAGTAATAATAAGGAAAGGTTTTTTTTGTGATTTTAGCAGCATATTGGAAAGGCCATTCATATTCTGAAGAATTTCGTTTCAAAAATTTAAAATATAGATTTTGTACGGGTATTAAAGCGATTCCCTTATTTTTCTTTCACCTGTTTGATGAGTGAAAATTAATGAAAATTAGAATATATAGAAAAAACAAAAGTATTCCGCTACCAGTAAGAAAGACTCCCCAATCAATAGGTATGGATGTCTTCACATCGGAAACGGTTGAATTTTTTCCGGGTAAAGTTGTATTTGTACCAACAGGTTTAATCATTGAATCTCCGGCGGGATATTATTTTCGAATTCATGTCCGGAGTGGATTTTCAACGAAATATGGAATAAGCTTGGTAAATGATGTTGGAATAATTGATGAGGATTATTGCGGGCCTAATGATGAAATTAAAATTGCGATGATTCGTCATTATAAGCCTGACGATCCTTCAAGTAAAAAGCCACTAGTTGTGAAAGAAGGCACACGGATTGCCCAGATTATATTCGAAAAAAACATCTTGCCTTCAGTGGAGTGGGATGAACAAAAATTTCCGGATTTCTCGAAAAAGGATAGAGGGGGTTTTGGTTCCACCGGTTCAAACTAAATCATCTCCTTTTTAGCCATTTAATGGGATCCAGGGGTTTATTCTTTCCGTAAATTTCAAAGTGAAGAAGTGAGCCCTCCAAAGAACCGGACGCGCCCACGATTCCTAAAACATCTCCAGCTTCCAAAAATTGGAATTTATTTACTAAAATATCATCTAGGTGTGTATAAACTGTATAGTAGCTATTATTGTGATCCACTATCACTGTATTTCCAAATCCACTCATATAGGTAATCAAACTTACCACACCGGGAAAGACACATCTTGCTTCTGTTCCCCGCCCTGCTCGAATATCGATTCCTGTATTATTTAAAACGGTTTTGAGTTGCGGATTTTTGTATGTTCCAAAGGCATGAATCACCTGACCGGTAACGGGCCAATTAAGTCGCCCTCTGTGCTTGTCGAAATCTCCTGAAAGCTTTTCCCACCGGATTTGGATTTCTGCGGATAATTTTCGATCCTTTTTACCTTCCTCCAAAGATGCAATTAAATTTAACAACTCCTGATAATTTTCTTTTTTTTGGTCTAATGCTTGCGCCAGAAGGGTCTTGTCACTTTTTATTGAAGTAATTATAATTTGTCTTTCATTTCTTTTCGAGTTAAGAGCCAGCTGTTCATTCTCTTTCGATTTAACTAATTGCCTCTTTTTGGAAACTTCATCTTCCAAATTTAGCGTGAGACGGAGCAGTTCATTCTGTTTAATCTGAAGTTTCTGATAGTATGAACGAGCTTGTTCTGAAATTTTTTGAAAATTTCGAAATCGTGTAAATGCCTGATTGATATTATCTGCACCCAAAATCCATAACAGCTCTTTTCCCCGTTGCTGTTTGTAGGCGAAAACAATCTGCTTCCGAAAAATATCTTGTAAGGCGTTAATTTGGGCTTCCACGGCCTTTATTTGAAGGGAAAGAGAATTGATGGTATTATTGTTTGTCTTAATTTCTGATTGAATTATTCGTAATGCCTTTTTAGTTAATTGAATTTGTTTATCAATTCTTTCGGAGCTTTTTAATTGCCAATCCAATTTATTTTCCATTGTTGCAAGCTCATCCTCAAGTTTGTCTATTTCAGAGCGAATTTGTTTGAGCTGTTCTTGGGCGGCATCTAAATCTTGAGGTTGATCATTGGATTGCAGCGGGAAAATAGATACAATGAAAAACAGATAAATTAATAAATTCTTACTCATAATTGATATAGCTTTAGATTGGAGCGTAAGCAATTCCAAAAAAGTGCGTTGGTCCTAGATCAAAATGGTATTGGATAGCATAGTCGAATTTTAATTGAGCAATATTTATAACAATTCCACCTGTGGGCATGTTTGCGTCAGAATTAAATCCAGTTGATATTTCTAAATAATTTGAAATATTGTACTCCACCGCCAGTGATAAAGATGGAGTAAACCAGGCATCTTTTTGAACTGAGAAGTGGAACAATAGAGGATTTAATACTTCGTATTGTAGTCCTAGATGAATGGTTTGAGGAATTTCCTCCGAGTAACCGTTGAGTTTGGGTTGATTTAAATTCGCAATAGCCATACCCATCCAAAAATTTGATGAGATCTGATATCGAATGCCAAGATCAATTCCCATTGTATTCATGTTGTCATAGTTGATTACATTGAGTAAATAGTAATTCAAAGAAAGACCGATACTCAGTTTGTGATGATAGACAAGTTTCGAAAAATTCATTGTTATTTTATTTTCTCTATATATTTGGTCTCCCAAACTGTGGACGGCAATTCCCCAATTAAATTTGGCTATCCGGAAAGCAATTATACCAGTTGAATGTGTCAGCTCTTTTAGATTAAACAGCCGATAATAACAGAGTTTACCGAATATCTGATCGTTGTTTACCGAAAGCGCCGGATTAATTAGAAATGCCTCTATGGACCTGGTTGAAGAAATGTGACTATTTGCAACAGCTGCGTTTCGGGTACTGCCGGCCGGGAAATCAAATGCCCCCCAAAGGCAATGAGTGGGTGCAAGACAAAATAGAAGTGCCCAATTTTTTATCATTTGGTTTCTTCAACCGGTTGGTATAGACGGTAAGGGAAAAGTTTTTCGATAACTTTATTTCTTTCAATTATTACTGCTTCTTTAAGAACTGGTTTTTCTTCCGCATCAACGATTCTATTCCTGTTATAATTTGATAAATTTTCAATTGCGAAGTTTAAAATTTCGTTTTTTTCTCTTTCCTCTAGTCGTCTAAAAACATCTTCGTAGTAGGCTTTTTTCTTTTTCACCTCATGGTGGTCTTTTATAAATTCTTCAACAAAGTTTTGGTAGTCAAAGGCACCAATTGAACGAAGATCGTATTCGAATATACTTTGACCCACCGAAGAAGCTTCCTTCAAAGTTACATTATTCCGGATAAAAGACTTAAAGAGCTTGTGGGGAAAATTTTTGGATAGTATTTGATGCACTTCCTTGGCATGTTTGGTACGAAAGTCACACATAGTCATCAAAACACCCCTGAATTGGAGGGTACGGTTTAGTTTGCTTTTTACCATTAGAAATGTTTCATAGAGTGGCTTTATTGCCTTCATGGGAAAAAATTCCGGAGCAACCGTTAATACGAATTCAGTCGAAGCCACGAGAGCATTTATTGAAAGAATTCCGAGGTTTGGAGGACAATCAATCAACACAAAATCATACTGATTTGCAATTGGATTTAATACATCTCTTAAAATATATTCTCTGGAGAGCGATTTTTGGATGGTCATTTCAATTGAAGTCATTTCAATCGCATTGGGCAAAATGTGTAAAAATTGATCCCTTTTAAACAATACTTCTTCAAAACTTTTTTGATTTAGAAAAAGATGCATCAATGAAATATCAAGTGAATCTGTATCATACCCAAAATGTTGAGTTAAATTGCCTTGCGGATCCATATCTACTACCAGAACTTTAAATCCTTGAAGAGCCAAATAGCTTGCAGTATTCACAGTAGTGGTTGTTTTTCCGCACCCTCCTTTTTGAATTATAAAAGAAGTGATTTGTGGCATTGGGCTACTCCAATCAAAATTTCCCCAAAATATGGGTGATTTGTAAAAAACGCAACAGTTTTTCTTTCAAAACGTGAAGGACTATTCACGAAAATATATTAATGATGATTCGTTTTTATTCAACAATTTTTGTTATCGAATACAATTTGAAAGAATATTAGAAATTGCTTTAGATAAACCGCATATTCAAAAGACTATTGCCTTAAGTGAGAAAAAATATTTGAATTTAATATCTTGATTTAGGGGAAAAAATTTCTTTTATTTTTCGCCCTAAAATATTTTTTTAATATTCTGGAGGTGATATGAAGAGAACGCATCAACCACACAATCGTAAGCGCAAGAATAAACATGGATTTAAAGCAAGAATGTCAAGTAAAGCGGGTCGAAGAGTATTAGCCAGGCGCAGAGCAAAAGGACGTAAAAGACTGACCGTGAGTGATGAATTCTAAAAATAAGGATAATGAAAACAGGCTGCGGCGGAATTATATTTTAAAGAAGTCAAGAGAAATTAAGACAATATTACAAAACTCGCTGAAGTATCAGGGCAAAAATTTGGATATCTATATAACAATTTCCAATGAAAATAAATTTGCAGTTTTAGTCTCAAAAAATCTTGGAAAGGCAGCTCAGAGAAACCGTTTGAAACGTTTAGCAAAAGAGGCATACCGAATAGGCCCGCGGATTTTTAATGATAAATCCGTAGTATTTGTAATTAAAAGAAATTTTGATTCAATATCAGATGTAATTAGAGAAATTGAAGATGTTGAGTTACAAAAATGAGCTATTTGTTAATTTCCTTAATTAAGCTTTATCAGCTTTTAATATCTCCTTTGTTTTCTCCGTCTTGTCGGTACCACCCAACATGTTCTGAGTACACAATCGAATCAATAAAAAAATATGGTTCTCTCAAGGGGGGAGTAATCTCAATTAAAAGGATTTTTCGGTGCCACCCATTCCATAAAGGTGGGTATGATCCGGTACCTTAGTAACCGTAGGGATTGTTTATGGATAAAAAAACCTTAATTGGATTGTTTTTAATCATGCTGATAATTCTTTTCATGTATTCTCCTTTTTATCAGCGCTTAGTGGTGGGGGAACGAAAAATACCAGAGGAAGCGGTACTGGAAAAAAGCACTCCGATAGATACTATTAGAGCCAAGAAAGAACCTTATTCATTAGATACGTCGACTGTAAAAAGGCGTTCTCCTGAGTATTCACGTACAGATATAACAGATATAAAGGTGCATAGTTCAGAAAAAATTATAGAAGATGCTGACCAAATCTTCAATTTTGAAATTGAAAACAAATTTATTTCCGCGAAAATTTCAAACAAAAATGGTGGTGAAATAACCAGTTGGAAATTAAGGAATTATAGTAGTCATCGTGGAGGGGTCGTCGATTTAATTCAAGAGAATGGTTTAAATTTTGAATTAACAAATTCAGATGGGAAAGAAATTCATCTTAAGGATTATGATCTATTCCTCGATTCCCCTTTAGATCAAAAAATCACCCTTGACGAGACTAATCCTTCCTGCGAAGTTGTTTTTTATCTTCCAGTTGAAAACGGACGAATCACAAAAAAAACGATTTTATATCATAATAAATATTCTGTTGACGTACTCATTACACTTGAAAATCTTCAGAACTACATTATAAATCGGAGATACTTCTTGGGTTGGCAAAACGGACTTCCGTCGACAGAACAGGATATCGAAGAAGATATCAGGTATTCAAAGGCGTATGCATATTTAAATGGGGAATTGGAATCAGTCGACATTTCGGATGAAGAATTCAAAGATGAATCATACAATGGCCAGGTAGATTGGGTTGCAATCCGAACAAAATATTTTTTAACATCAATTATTCCTTATTCAACTAACAAAATCGGCGGGGCATTAATAGAGGCTGAAGGCAAGAAGATAAATGGTGTGATGAAAAAGGATTATTCCACGTCTCTCGAAATGCCCTTTTCCCCGGTTACTATACAATCAGATTCTTTTACGGTCTATTTAGGCCCGCTGGATCATGGCATCTTGAAATCATACGACGTAGACCTGCAGACGCTCGTTATGAACAACGATTGGTATGAGTCTCTCTTCAGACCTATGGCGCTATTAATATTACCGGTATTGAAGGGTCTCCATCACGCTATCCCCAATTATGGATTTGTAATTATAATCTTTTCAATATTAATAAAACTTATTTTACATCCGCTTACGAAAAAAAGTCATCAATCGATGAGTGAAATGCAGTATTGGCAGCCTAAAATCGCAGAACTTCGTGAGAAGTATAAAGATGATCCCCAAAGAATGAATAAGGAGATGATGAGGTTTTACAAGGAACACGGAATAAATCCCCTAGGAGGGTGTTTACCAACACTCCTTCAGATGCCTCTGCTAATCGGATTATTTATTGTATTTCGCTCAACAATCCAGTTAAGGGGGCAGCCTTTTATTTTATGGATAAATGATTTATCTAGACCGGATGAACTTTTTCTTGGAATAAGTCTCCCATTGATAGGAAATACGATTCATGTTCTTCCAATACTGATGGCACTAAGCATGGTGTGGCAATCAAAATTTACTATTACAGATCCAAAACAGAAAATGATGGCTTATATAATGCCGGCGTTTTTACTCTTCATATTTTATTCTTTCCCTTCCGGATTAAATTTGTACTACACACTTTTTAATGCATTAACCATGATTCAGACCCGGCTTATCAAAAAGAAAATGCACCCGGACAAAAATTCTTCCGACGAAGAAGAAATAAAAGTAGGAAAAAAGAAAAGCGGGCTGAAGCCTCCTTCGAAACGTAACAAATAGTTTCTAAATGTATTCAAATTACCTTCAAAATTAGGTATGAATTTCGCTTATAATTCTGAAGATACGATTGTAGCACTATCAACGCCCATGGGAAATGGTGCTATTGCAGTAATAAGGGTTTCTGGAATAAATTGTTTCTCAATTATAAATAAAATTATCTTTAAAAAAATAACTAAACAATTCGCCCGGAGAGCAATATATTGTGAGGTTTATGATGTCGATAGAACGGTCGTAATCGATAAAGTCGTTTTAACTGTTTTTGTGTCACCCAATTCTTACACTGGTGAAGATTTAATTGAAATCAGTTGCCACTGTAACCCCTTAATAATTGATGCAATAATTGAACAGGTTACGTCTCTGGGTGCAAGAGTGGCAAATCCAGGTGAATTTACACTGAGGGCATATCTCAACAATAAAATAGATCTATCTCAAGCCGAAGCTGTAGCTGCTGTTATAAATGCCAAAACAAAGCAAGGTCTGTTTCAATCACAGAGACATTTAGATGGTAAATTTTCGAGGATTATAGAAGATATTCAAAACGAGATTCTTAAATACCTATCTCTCATAGAAATAAATCTGGATTTTTCTGATGAAGAGATTGAAACAATCTCCTTGGAAAGGTTTGAGGCCAATTTGAATTTAATCATTGATCAATTGAAACATTTATTGGAAACCTATGACTATGGTCGCCTCTTACAAGAAGGCATAAAGCTTTTGATTTTGGGAAAACCCAATACAGGAAAATCTAGTCTTTTAAACTATTTCGTAGGTAAAGAGAGAGCAATTGTAAGCAATATTCCAGGAACTACCAGAGATTATATTGAAGAAAGTTTTTTGCTCAGAGGAATTAATCTCAGATTAGTAGATTCCGCTGGGATAAGGGATTCGCAAGACGAAATTGAAAAGTTGGGAATAATTCGTGCAAAAGATCAACTACAGTCTTCTGATGTTGTAATATGCATGTTTGAAGCACATAAAAGCTTGGACGATGATGATCAAAGATTGATTAGGCTAACGCAAGAGAGTAGACAATCACAATTTATAATATATGTTGCAAACAAAATAGATATGGGCGAGCATGCTGAGACTATTGGATATTTGTCCGACTTGAATGATTCTACTATTAGCACATCTGTGAAATTTAGCACGGGCCTGGATCGCCTGGAGAATATGATAGCGAGTAAGTTAATAAAAGACAACGGCCTGGAGTCTGAAGAAATTGTTGTCACAAGCTCGAGGCATAAAAAACTTCTTCAAGAAACCCTAAAAGCTCTTGAAGGTGCCTGTGATGCATTAAAATCTTTTTCATCCGAAGAAATTATAGCCGTGGACTTAAGAACTGCTCTTGATCGGTTAGGCGAAATAACCGGCGAAGTAACAACCGAGGATGTTCTGAATCATATTTTTAGCAGTTTTTGTATTGGTAAATAATCTGTTTCACGTGAAACGGGGCGAACCATTCAATGAAAAAATTTGATATAGTTGTTGCCGGGGGAGGACATGCAGGAATTGAGGCTGCTCTGGCTTCGGCCAGGATAGGTCTTCGAACAGCACTTGTCACCCTTAAACCAAATACGATAGGTAAAATGTCTTGCAATCCGGCAATTGGGGGTCTTGGAAAGGGGCATCTGGTTAGAGAAATCGATGCGTTGGGTGGTGAAATGGGAAAAATCATCGATGACACAGGGATTCACTTCAAAATGCTGAATAAATCAAAAGGACCAGCTGTCTGGTCCCCACGTGCCCATGCAGATAGAGAATTATATATGCGAAATGCTCAAATGCGAGTCTTCGGGCAGAAAAATTTGGAAATAATTAATGGAGTCTTAATTCGAGTTCTGACTAAAAAAGGCAGGGTTCATGGAGCAGTTCTCGAAGATGGAAGTCGAATTCATGCTCGATGTTTAATACTAACGTGTGGCACTTTTCTGAATGGACTTATACACATTGGTCTAAAAAATCTATCGAGCGGTAGGGCGGGTGAAAATTCAGTTGCAGGATTGACTGAAAGTCTAACTCAACGAGGTTTTAAAACCGGAAGGCTAAAAACGGGAACTCCACCAAGAGCACATCGCGATTCAATAGATTTTAGTCAAACCGAAGAGCAAATCCCTGACAGTCCTATTGTTCCATTTTCATTCCAAAACGAAAAGGTAGATAGAAAACAGATTAGTTGCTATATAACTCACACGAATGAAAAAACACATGAATTCCTAAAAAAAGGTTTAGATCGTTCCCCGATGTATACTGGTAGAATCAAAGCCATAGGACCGCGCTATTGTCCGTCAATTGAGGACAAGGTTGTAAGATTTGAAGAAAAGAATCGTCATCAAATATTTCTAGAGCCAGAAGGCTTCGATAATCCTGAGGTTTATATAAATGGTTTTTCAACAAGTCTTCCAGAAGATGTACAAACAAAAGCTTTGAGAACAATAAGAGGATTAGAAAGAGCGGAGCTCATTCGATTGGGGTATGCAGTTGAGTATGATTTTTTTCCATCGTATCAATTACATCATACCCTTGAGACAAAAATAATAGAAAATCTGTATTTTGCTGGTCAAATCAATGGTACCTCCGGATATGAGGAAGCCGCAGCCCAGGGTTTAATAGCAGGCGTAAATGCCAGTTTAAAATTGCTGAATAAACCTCCCCTCATTCTTGACCGTTCAGAAGCCTACATCGGGGTATTGATCGATGATCTTATCAACAAAACAATTTTGGAACCATATCGAATGTTTACCTCAAGGGCCGAATTTCGTTTACTTCTCCGACACGATAATGCGGACATCCGGTTAATGAAACACGGGTATAAAATCGGATTAATTGATAAGAAGATTTATGAAAAAATGGAAAAACGAAAAATGGCAATCATAGAGTTGAAATCTCGCGTAGGACGTTTAAAAATTGAACCAAGGATTTTTAATGGATATGCACATGAGACCGGAAGTAACGAAATCGAACAAACCACCAATATTGAAAAGCTTTTAAAAAGAGCTGAAATTAAGTTGGAACCCCTGCTATCACTATTAGAATTGGAAGAAAATTATCCGGAATCAATTATCAATGATGTAGAATATACCCTAAAATATGACGGATACCTCAAGCGACAACAAGAACTGGTGGAAAAATTTAGAAGATTAGAGAACCAACCAATTCCCGAGAATTTAGACTACTCTGGAATAAATTCGCTTTCTTCAGAGAGCATTGAAAAGTTGCAAAAGATTCGGCCAAAAACATTCGGACAAATACTAAGAATTTCGGGTGTCCGGCAAGGCGATTTAGCAGTAATTTTAGTTCATTTGGAAAGAATTAAGCGAAGTAACAACGCAAAAGTTTCACGTGAAACCGAAGACTACTGAAACTTTTTGGATTTTTTGTTCTGTAATCATACTGTTTAATATAAGTCATTGAAATTAAAAGAGTTAGGAGAGCCGTCTCGTTTGCACATAACAATCAAGTCATGCTTTTACTTTGTTAAAAATACATTGATTTTAATTAATTAATTAATTAAAATCTCGCTTTAAAATATTGGCACCTTAGCTCAGTCGGTAGAGCAACGGACTGAAAATCCGTGTGTCCCCCGTTCGATTCGGGGAGGTGCCACTATAAAAGAGAGTCCAACTTTGTGGACTCTCTTTTTTTTATTCCTCAATTATATCACAAAATTAGTATATAAAATAAGAAGTATCGACATTTAAAGTTTTAAAAAAAACAATGGATGGTATACAATTTGATAGAAAAAAGCATTTTAATAGAGGATTTAGTTGAGCAACTACCTGAAGCGATCTCTTATTTAATGCGGAAGGGCATTAAATGCATCGCTTGTGGAGATCCTATTTGGGGAACATTGGAGCATGCCGCGAAAGAAGAAGGATTTTCGGATATTGATATTGATAAGCTGGTTTTTGATTTAAATCATCTGTCTAAGAAATGAATAAGCTATAAGAATGAAAATTCGCAATTTTAGAAAATGTTAATACCGGGAGATTCAGTATGAAATATTATTTTTCAAAAAAGTTAAATGTCCCTTTTGACAAAGCAATTGAACTTGTCACCGTGGAGCTTAGTAAATATGGATTTGGAATTTTAACTGAAATAGATGTAAGAAATACGTTGAAGAAAAAATTAAATGTGGATTTCAGCAGGTACGTAATTTTGGGAGCCTGTAATCCCCCCATTGCATACCGAGCTCTAAAAGCCGAAAGCAAAATTGGGACGATGCTGCCCTGCAACGTCATTATTCAAGAGCATGGTGAAAATGATGTCGAAGTATCCGCTATTAATCCCATTGCTTCAATGCAGGCGATTGATAATCCTGAATTGGGAAAAATTGCTGCTGAGGTACAACAGAGGTTAAAAGAGGTAATTGATCATTTATAGTTTATGCAGCACCATTTAATAGGATTTGCAATTCCATCCTTCCTGAGGAGGAGTTCGAAGCCAGAGATATCTCACGAAAAAACAACTGGTTTAAATCGTCAAAAATATAATTCATTTGGCAAAAACAGGAATATGCATGGCAGAATAGATAGTATGCCGATCCTAAATTCAAGCCCCACAAAAACATATTTCTAAAGAAACAGAAAAATTAAATTTAATGTTATCTTCATTGTTTAGTAATTTAATTTTGATTTCCCTTCTCGGTTCAAAACAAATTTGAAATGTCATTTTTTGCAGACTTTCATTTAACTGGTTGTACAATTCGTCCCGCTAAGATCATTTTTAAGGAAGCATTGCCTGTAAAAGTAAGTAGCTAATTCAATATAAGCTGTGAATAGAAATTAATTATGATTATTCCAGATTAATCGGGATATGTCGAAATCAATCTATAGCCTGCATCAAATATCTTTCAGAGTGATTGATAGAGTTGAAATTAATATTCTGAAATTTTATTAGCGAAGTGACCAAATAGAATGGATTTTTAAGATTAGAATAAAACATGATCTAAGTCAATTTTTTTACTGACCGAAGTCATGGTTTTATTTTTCATTGGAATGTACTTTTGTGTGCAATTATAAAGCAATTGATTTGATTGATTTTCATGATAATCCAGGCTATTATTTTAGGTAATTCATTTAATTATACAAGTGGAATAAAAAATGATTCCCTGCGAGAAAAGCTATCTTTGGTATTATGGGGAGTAATTTTTATATGATTATTTTAACCGCTTTAGCAGCCTTGGGTGGAATAACCATTATACTCGCAGGTCTTCTTGTTCTCGCAAACAAAAAATTATATGTGCGAGAGGATCCCAGAATTGATATTGTTGAGGAAATGCTTCCCCACGCTAATTGCGGAGCGTGCGGTTTACCGGGTTGCAGGCCATTTGCGGAAGCGCTCGTAGAAGGTGAGGCTCTCCCGGGTGCTTGCACAGTAAGTTCGGAAGAGGGCAGAATTAATATTGCCAATTTCTTGGGGGTGGATGTTGGTTCACAGGAAAAAGTGGTAGCTCGTTTAGCATGTGGAGGTGGAATAAATGTTGCAAGAAACCGGGCAAAATATGAGGGATTAAACACTTGCAGGGCGGCCGCGCAAGTCGCGGGAGGTGGGAAAGGATGTTATTGGGGGTGTTTGGGACTTGGTGATTGTGAAGTTGTGTGTGATTTTGATGCTATATATATGAATCCTTTTTCACTTCCGGTTGTGATCGAGGAAAAGTGCACAGCCTGTAATGATTGTGTGGAGGTGTGTCCAAAAGATTTATTCTCTCTTCATCCGGTTAGCCATCGATTATGGGTAAACTGTAAAAATCTTGAGTCTGGAGACGATATACTTGAGGAGTGCGAAGTTGCTTGTACCGCTTGCGGACGGTGTGCCCTTGATGCCTCTGGTGGATTAGTTTCGATGATAGATAATTTGCCTGTCATCGATTATAGCAGAAATCATACTACGAAGGTGCCTATTCAGAGGTGTCCTACCGGAGCAATTGTTTGGATTAATGAAAATGGCAAAACAGAGAAAGGTGAACAAGCCAAGAAAATAATTAGAAAAGGAGCACTGCCTTCTGCTCCATCGTGATAAACATTTAAAATCGACGATTTTAATTTGAAAAATCCGTGAACCTTAAAAGGAAATAGAGGGAATTAAAAAATGTCAAAACAAGAAAAGACTTTCAAATATCCGGGACAAAGAGCGGCCATGGATGGAAACACGGCTGTGATTATGTGTGAGAGAGAATCAACGGATGCGGCAGGTGCGTATCCGATAACCCCATCCACTCAAATGGGGGAATACTGGGCAGAGGAAACAGCAAAGGGGCACATTAACATTTCAAACAGGCCATTGATTTTTATTGAACCAGAAGGCGAGCATGCAGCTGCCGCTGTCACAGCCGGATTGTCGATGACAGGCTTGCGAGCTTCAAATTTCTCATCGGGGCAGGGGATTGCATATATGCATGAATCACTCTATGCGGCAGTGGGGAAACGATTAACATACGTGCTGAATATTGGGGCTCGTGCCATGACCAAATCCACATTAAATGTTCATGCCGGTCACGATGATTACCACTGCGTAGATGATACCGGATTCTTCCAATTGTTCGCAAAAAATGCTCAAAATGCATGCGATTTAAACATCATTGCGCATCGGATTGCTGAACTTGCCCTGACTCCTGGTATTGTTGCCCAGGATGGATTTTTAACCACACATCTTATCGAGTCATTGATGATTCCTGAAAGGGAACTCATTGAAGAATATTTGGGTCGGCCTGACGACATTATTGATACACCAACACCGGCACAAAAAATAATCTACGGAGAAATCCGTCGTCGAATTCCGGAACTTTGGGATGTGGACAATCCTGTAATGGCAGGGATTGTGCAAAATCAGGATGCTTATATGCAAAGTGTGGCGGCACAACGGCCTTTCTTTTTTGATCATGTAAAAGAATTAGCTAATCAAAGTTTTGAAGAATTCTTCCAATTAACCGGCCGTCGATACGAAAGGGTTCTAACCTACAGAGTTGAGGACGCGGAATATCTTATTATTGGTCAGGGTAGTGTGATTCCCAGCGCTGAAGTGGTTGCTGACTATATTCGCGAAACAAGAAAAATTAGAGTTGGGGTTGTTGATCTTGTAATGTTTCGTCCTTTTCCCGGAGACCTTATCGGTAATATTATAAAAGGGAAGAAAGGCGTAGCGATTCTTGAACGTTTGGACCAACCATTGGCGGTCGACTTACCGTTAATGAGAGAAATTCGTGCATCTATTGCCAGATGTATTGAGAATGGCCAGGCAAAAGGAAAAGAAATACCATATCCTGAATACGATGTCTATAAAAATAATACTGATGCTCCAAAACTATATTCGGGTTCGTTTGGGATGGGAAGCCGTGATTTACAGCCCGAAGGAATCATCGGCGCGATTGAGAATATGTTGCCTGACGGCCCGCAGAAAAAACTTTTTTATCTTGGTATCGATTTTATTCGGAAAAAGGCTTTTACCCCCAAACAAGAAATCTATCAACAGACAATTCAAGATTCGTATCCCAAAGTGGCTGAACTGTCAGTGCGAGGAAGTGAAAATCCTAATTTGATGCCAAAAGATAGTATCACGGTTCGTTTTCACTCTGTTGGTGGGTGGGGTGCAATAACGACCGGTAAGAATCTTGCCATGACGCTTTTCGATCTTCTTGGATTTCATATTAAAGCAAATCCTAAATATGGTTCGGAGAAGAAGGGGCAACCAACGACTTACTACCTGTCCGCTGCCCCGGAACCTATTCGCATAAATTGTGAATATTTTTACGTGGATGTAGTGCTTTCACCGGATCCCAATGTACTAAATCATACAAACGCTTTAGCCGGCCTTAAAAAAGGTGGCGTATTCGTTATTCAAAGCGATCAGGAAACACCGGAAAAGGTATGGGCAACGATTCCTCCTCGATATCAGAAAATTATCGTGGACAATGATATTCGAGTATTCTATATCGATGCCTTTAAAGTGGCAAGAGATGAGGCAACAGATCCGGAGCTTCAATTAAGAATGCAAGGAATTGCATTTCAGGGTGCATTTTTTGCTGCCTCTCCGGTTATGAAATCCACCGGTATGAGCGAAGAAACGCTATTTAAAGCAATTCATGATCAATTGCAGTCCAAGTTTGGATCCAAGGGTGCCCGTGTCGTTGAAGATAATATGCGCGTAGTTAAAAGGGGATTTGACGAAGTTCATGAAATACTGGAAAAGCCAATAGGATCTGCTGCTGAACAAGTACAAGCCAAGAAAATTGAAGATGAATTGCCCGTTATGCTTAAGCAGCAACCTCAAGGTAAAGCACCTGCTACTGATATTCATAGATTCTGGGAACAGACCGGAAACTTTTATGCAAGAGGTATGGGTAATGATAATATTACCGATCCATTTATAGGATTAAGTCTAATCCCGGTTGTGACAGGTGTATTCAGAGACATGACCGGTATTCGATTTGAGCATCCGGAGTGGATCCCGGGAAATTGCACAGCATGTGGTGATTGCTATACGGTTTGTCCCGATACGGCCATACCAGGCTTGGTGAACGAAATTTCTCAGATATTTGATACCGCTGTAAAACGCGTTAAGAAGAATGGTAATGGTGATATCAAACACCTACCCAAAGCGGTTAGATCGATGGAATCGAAACTTCGTACACTATTAAGCGAAGCTCCGGAAACCGATTCTGTTCAAAAAATGATGTTACAGGCCATTCAAAAAACAGTTGAAGAGAGTGGTTTGGATAATCATGGAAAACAAGAACTACAGAAAGAGTTTTCTTTTTTTGAAGATGCCATTGGAGATTTTCAGTTTGCCCTTTCACGACCTTACTACACCATCCCGGAAAAACAATCCAAAAATAGTGGTGGTTTGTTTAGCATCACTATCAATCCCTACACCTGTAAGGGGTGCATGGAATGTGTTGAAGTTTGTGGCGATGATGCACTTCGCCCGGTTACTCAAACTGAAGAATCTATCAAGAGTTTGCGTAATCAATGGGATTTCTGGTTAGATCTTCCCTCAACACCCCAGAAATATATCCGGGTTGATAACATTGAAGAAGGAATTGGTGCACTTGAGACAATTCTGTTGGATAAAGAAGCATATTTGTCGCTAGCGAGCGGTGACGGCGCATGTTTGGGATGTGGCGAGAAAACCGTTATCCATCTTTTCCTTGCTACGGTTGAAGCATTAATGCAGCCCAGAGTAGGCAAACACGTTGAATTTCTTGATGATCTAATCCAGCGAATGGAAAAACATATTCAGCTTAAATTGGTCCAGCACATGGATGTAAGTGATTCGAACGCCATGGAGAAAATTGTAGAGGAACTGAAAGATACCGATCTCACTTTGGCAGGTATTGCAAGCAAAATGGAAAGTATGAGAGGAACGGATCCAATTGATCAGGATTGGTTACGTCGTGTAACCCAGCTGGTAGCAAAACTCAAAAATTTAAGGTGGAAATACACTGAAGGTATGACCGGCAGAGGCAGATCAAATATGGGTATGCTTAACGCAACCGGTTGCACTTCGGTATGGGGCAGTACTTATCCGTACAATCCATATCCTTTCCCATGGGCAAATCATTTATTTCAGGATCCCGCTTCGATGGCCATGGGAGTTTTTGAGGGACATATGTCCAAAATGGCCGAAGGTTTCAAGGCAATTCGGATGGCTGAATTGGAGTTGAGTGGAGAGTATAGTCCCTCAAAACATGATGAATTCTTAACTTATTTCAGTTGGAGACATTTTTCTGATGAAGAATGGTTGTTGTGTCCGCCGGTGGTTGCGATGGGTGGGGATGGAGCCATGTATGATATTGGTTTCCAAAATTTGTCACGAGCCTTAATGTCTGGAAAGCCAATAAAAATATTTGTCGTAGATACACAGGTCTACTCGAATACGGGCGGACAGGCATGTACCTCGGGCTTTTTTGGTCAGGTTTCGGATATGGCACAATATGGAAAGGCCATCCAGGGCAAGCAGGAAGCCAGAAAGGAAATTGCTCTTATCGGTATGGCACATCGAACGAGTTATGTCATGCAAAGTACCATGTCAAATTCCAATCATATGATTGAGGGATACATTCAGGGATTAATGTCCAGACGGCCGGCATTGTTCAATCTTTACACCCCATGCCAACCTGAACATGGAATTGGTGACGATATGTCAACTTATCAAGCAAAGCTTGCTGTCGAATCTCGGGCATATCCGCTATTTCGGTATAATCCCGATCTTGGGAAAACTCCCCAAGAGTGTTTTGATCTGGAAGGTAACCCATCACTAGAAGAAGATTGGCCGACCTATACCATAAAATATGTTGAAAGTGGGAAAGAAAAAGAAATGGAATTGCCAATGACTTTTGCTGATTTTGCCATCACAGAGGCACGATTTCGCAAACATTTTAGAAAAGCACCACCTGATACCTGGAATGAAGACATGGTGTTACTGGCGGACTATCTGAAAATGGATAAGGAAGAACAAGAAGGAAAGTTTCCTTTTATTTGGGCAGTTGATAAGAAAAAACAATTGAATAGAGTTTTAGTTGCACAGCCTTTGGTGGAATCATGCCAGGAAAGACTTGATTTTTGGATAATGCTTAAGGCGTTGGCGGGAGCGGATAAAAAGGTAACTCCGGTCGAGGACCTAGAAACAAAAGTGCGTTCGGAAATAGTCGGGAAGATCGCATCCGGTCTAATGAGACTTGCGGGTGGGAATGGAGAAGGCATCGCTGCCCTTGCAGGGGGAAGGTCGGTTGCAGAACCAGTACAGGCTGCTGAAGCAGTGAGCCCCAAAGCAAATGGAGAATATATAGCTCCCTGGCTGGATACCGATAATTGCACCTCATGTGACGAGTGTATAAAAATAAATAAAAACATTTTTGAGTATAATGCAAATAAAAAGGCCATTATCAAAAATCCAAATGGCGGCCCATATAAGGACATTGTCAAGGCCGCAGAAAAATGTACCGCAATGGTGATCCACCCTGGATTACCAGCAGACCGTACTGAAAAAGATATTGAGAAATGGATAAAAAGGGCTGAAAAATACAATTCATGATTACCAGATGTGAAATCGAAGGATTATGATGTTTTCGTCAGGTTTAAAAATGAAAACATTTACGCACGGTGTTCATCCCCCGGAGTGGAAAGAAGAAACGAGCAAACTCGCTATTCGCCAATTTCCGTTTGCACCGGTGATGATAATTCCTCTGAGTCAGCATACAGGGAAACCGGCAAAGCCAATCGTCCGAGAAGGACAGGAAGTTGTACGGGGGCAAACAATCGCGGAACCGGACGGTTATCTTTCGGTTGCAATGCATGCACCGGCTTCTGGCATAGTGAAGCGTATTGGATACGCACCTGCTATTAGTGGGAAAATGTTAACGAGTATATATATCCAACCGTATCCATCCTCTGGACAGGAGGTTTTCGAAGGGATTCCTTGCGATGCAAATAATGCAAGCCCCGATGAAATATTAAAAGCAATTCAGGCCGCCGGAATCGTTGGTCTTGGCGGTGCGGCATTTCCAACTCATGTAAAGCTCAAAATACCCGAAGGAAAATTTGCTGATACGGTAATTATTAATGGTGTCGAATGCGAGCCATACCTTACAACGGATCATAGAGTGATGCTGGAACAAAAGGAGGATATTTATCTTGGTATTCGCTATTTACTAAAGGTGACCGGTGCTAAAAATGCTATAATTGGGATAGAATCAAATAAATTGGACGCGGCGGCAGAATTGCGTAATACCATACTATCTGACCTTCCTTGTACAGTTGAGGTTGTAAAGGTTAAGTATCCTCAGGGCGCCGAGAAAATGTTAATTACTGCATTGCTCAATCGCGAGGTTCCTTCCGGTGGATTGCCAATTGATGTGAATGTGGTTTGTATCAATGTGGCCACAACCGCTGAAATCGGAAGATTGCTTCCTAAGGGGCGGGGTATCCAGGAACGGGTGATTACAATCACCGGTCCGGGTGTTATAAAAAAGGGTAATTATTTAATATCCATCGGAACGCCCTTACGATATGCGTTAGAGCAAGTTGGGATGAAAGAAAATGTATCCAGGGTATTCCTTGGAGGGCCGATGATGGGTCAGGCAGTCCCAAGCCTGGATATTCCCATCACCAAAGGTACCTCTGGATTTGTCGTATTTACTGAAAATGAAAGTGCTCGTCTTCCTCGAAGAATATATCCTTGTATTAGATGTGCAAGATGTGTAGAAGCGTGCCCAATTTTTTTGAATCCTTCCATGTTGGGACTACTAGCAAAAAATCAAGAGTATAACACTATGGCTGATCGATTTCATTTGATGGATTGTTTTGAATGTGGCGCATGTTCATATGTTTGTCCCTCCAATATTCCATTAGTGCAATATTTCCGAATTGCTAAATCAATTGTAAGAGAACAGAAGGCTGCTTCATGAGGCTCACACCAAAAACACTTGAAATTCGTACCTCGCCTCATATTGTTAGCGGTCTTCAGACAAATACCATTATGCAAAATGTGGTTTGGGCATTATTACCGGTTACAGCATTTGCAATTTATAGTTTTGGTTTGACAGCGCTATTTACACTTTCTGTAGCCACCGCTTCTACAGTGTTGACTGAGCATATTCTTTGCAGAATTTCCAAGAAGGAATCAACTATTTCTGATTGGTCGGCTGTCGTCACAGGACTTCTTTTTGGCCTTACTTTACCTCCGGGCCTACCCTTATGGATGATTGCACTGGGCGGTTTTATTTCAATCGCCCTTCCAAAATATATATTCGGTGGGCTAGGATATAATGCGTTTAATCCGGCACTGGTGGGGCGGGCTTTTCTGCAGGCTGCATTCCCTGTTGCAATTACAACATGGTTACCGGCTTTATCCGCGGATAGGTTTGTGAGTATTGCGAAATCCTCGTTAGCATTGCCTTTTATGAAACCTACATACGAAGCGGTGACAGGGGCAACACCGTTAGCTCTCATGAAATTTGATCATCAAATAACTGCTACCTCGGACCTTATGTTTGGTCTCACCAGCGGTTCAACCGGTGAAACCTCGGGCGTTATTATTCTATTAGGGGGATTATACCTTGCCAGTCGCCGGATGATGAATTGGAAAATTCCTGCATCAATATTTGCCACAACAATAATTCTCAGCGAATTTTTTCATTGGTTAAATCCCGAAATATATCCCAATTCCTTATTTATGTTGTTCTCAGGTGGATTGATGCTTGGCGCGGTTTTTATGGCAACGGATATGGTCGCATCCCCAATGACCACAAAAGGAGTTATTATATATGGAGCTATAATTGCGGCTATCATTTATGTGGTTCGAATTTGGGGAGGCTTGCCAGAAGGAGTTATGTACGCCATTTTATTTGCAAACGCTGTTTCTCCTCATTTGGATCGTATGATTCAACCAAGAGTATATGGGACGAAGAAGCAGAGGGCGATTTCATGAATCAAATTGATATTGAAAAACTTACTGCTCCACCGAATAGCTGGCACATGATACGTAGCATGGGTGGCGTTGGTTTGTTTTGTGCGTTGTTGATTGTATTTACTTATCAAACCACCTTACCAATTATAACGAAAAATAAAGCTGAAGCTCTTGAAAAAGCTGTTTTTGATGTTCTTCCTGGCACCAAAACAAAGGTCACATTCAAGATTACGGATCAGAATGAAGTTGAGCGTTTTCAAGGGGATTCGCCAGGAAAGAAACTGGTTTATGCCGGCTATGATGATCAAAACAGCCTTGTGGGAATCGCTATCGAAGCATCTGGGAAAGGATTTCAAGATGAACTGAAGATAATTTATGGCTACTCTCCTGCTAGTCAAAACATCATTGGCATGAAGGTACTAGAAACAAAGGAAACCCCTGGTTTGGGAGATAAGATTGAAAAAGATCCGGCGTTTGTAAGAAATTTCGAATCACTGGATGCCTCTTTGAATCAAGGTGGAGATGAAGTGAAAAATAGGATAGTCACGGTTAAAAGTGGTGAAAAGAAAAATCCATGGGAAATATCAGGCATTACGGGGGCAACAATTTCTTCAAAAGCAGTAGGACAGATTTTAGCTGAAAGCACCTCGTATTGGATACCCATTCTTTACAACAAGATTGATAAAATTAAAGGCTATAGGTGATGAATATCAATGCCAATTCGACAAATTCTTTTAATACGAATGAATTCATAAAGGGATTATGGAAAGAAAATCCTGTGTTTGTGCAGATTCTTGGCATGTGTCCGGTGCTTGCCGTATCCAATACGGCTATAAACGCTCTTGCAATGGGTTTGGCAACCACTTTCGTTATTATTATGTCCAGTACTTTGGTTTCCACTCTCAGAAACTTTATTCCAAAACAAGTCCGAATTGCTACCTTTATTCTCATAATTGCTACGTTTGTTACCGTTGTTGAGTATCTAATCCAGGCAATTAGTTTAGAACTTCACAAAAATCTTGGTGCTTTTATTTCTCTCATTGTCGTAAACTGCCTTATACTTGGAAGAGCAGAGGCCTTTGCGTCAAAAAATTCAATCGGGAAATCTGTTTTAGATGCTTTGGGGATGGGAGTTGGATTTACATTTGCTTTGCTCTGTCTGGGAGGCGTCCGGGAATTGCTGGGTAATGGCACCCTGTTTAATGTTTCAGTTTTTGGTTCCCAATATGAACCGTGGATTGTGATGATACTTCCTGGGGGCGGTTTTTTTACTCTGGGAATTTGGCTACTATTTTTTAATTGGCTTAAGGAACGGAAAGAAAAGAAAGAACTGCTTCAAAAAGAGGTTGTGCAATGAATGGTGGAGAATCCCTAGGATTTATATTTATAAATGCTTGTTTGATCAATAACTTTGTGTTGGCTTACTTTTTAGGCATTTGTCCATTTTTAGGAGTTTCGGGAAGTTTAGAGACGGCATCGAGAATGGGTGGGGCAGTAACGTTTGTAATGCTCATCAGTTCTATCTGTGCGTACGGAATCCACTCGCTTCTGCTGGCCATCAATGCTCCATATCTTCAATTAATCTCTTTCATTGTTGTAATTGCCTCGACGGTGCAGTTTGTTGAAATGGTTATAAAAAAATTCAGTCCGGCGCTATTTAAGGCCCTGGGAATTTTTCTTCCATTAATTACTACCAATTGCGCCATACTAGGGCTTGCGCTTTTTCAAACAAATAAAGGTTACAATTTTATTGAGTGCATTTTTTATGCATTGGGTGCCGGTATTGGCTTTACCCTTGCCTTAGTGCTAATGGCAGGCATCAGAGAGGAACTTAAATTAGCTGAGGTTCCGAATATTGTGAAAGGCACAGCGATTGCCCTTATGGTAGCCGGTTTGTTATCTCTAACATTTATGGGATTTGCCGGTTTAGGAGGATAGAAATCTTTTGAAAACGTATCTGCTTGCTTTTGGTATCATCTTTTTTCTAATGGTTGCTTGGAATTTCATCCAATTTGCATGGAGAAAAATATTTTCCGGAATTGAGGCAGATGCTGATGTACTGGCTGCACGAGGTGATTGCCACGGTTGCGATCATAAAGAATTTTGCCATGATGGAGCAGACAACTACCTAGAAACACAGTTTAGAACTCGTGAAAATAATACACGCGAATTAGAGAATTTGAGATAAAAGAAACTATTGACTATTTCCATCTGGAGGAAAACAAAACGGAGGAAAAGATGACAAGATTGGAAGATTATGATACTCACAACCGATTCGAAGGGATCGTGAAAACGACCCAACGAATCACCCCTGAAAAATCTGAGGAAGAAGTTCGAGATATTATACTTGAGGTGGACAAGCGAAATTTTACTTTTAAGGTTGGTCAAAGCATTGGTATTATTATCCCCGGACCTCATGAACTTGGGCATAAAGAACATTTCCGTCTTTACTCAATTTCCGATATTTCCGAATCCGAAAATGGTAAAAATCCGCAAATTAGTATATGTGTCAAACGTTGTTCTTATATCGATGATTTCAGCGGTGAGAGATATGACGGAATTGCTTCCAATTATTTATGTGATCGAAAAGTCGGTGATAAAATTATTTTGACTGGACCCTATGGTCTGCCATTTGAACTACCGAAAGAAAATACCTCAAACTTATTGATGATTGGTTTGGGAACTGGCATTGCACCTTTTCGGGCATTTATAAAGCATATTTATAATACACTGGGTGGTTGGAAGGGAAAAGTAAGATTATTTTATGGTGCTCGAAGTGGGCTGGAAATGCTCTATCAGAATGATCAAAAAAATGATTTGGCAAATTATTATGATAATTCCACCTTTAAGGCATTCGAGGCAGTCAGCCCGCGCCCGCACATGGACGATCCAATTGCACTCGATGAAAGTTTAGAGAAGCGCTCAAAAGAAGTATGGAAAATGATTTTGGATCCGCAGACGCACGTCTATATAGCTGGCATTGAAAACATAAGAGAGATGCTGGATAAAGCATTTATCACAATGGCCGGCTCAAAAGAAATGTGGGAGCGCAGAAAAGCAGAACTGATTGCCGGAAAAAGGTGGAATGAAGTGATTTATTAACGGATGGTAAGTTATTACAATAAGAGGTGGAGGAGCGGAGGTTTTTTATTATTAAATATTGTGAATTATTTAACGAAATGTTTGTTGAAGTAAAAGGTGGTGGCCAAGGAGAACGATTCGCGTAAGAGAACTATGGAAAAGATAAAACATACTGAACTGGATACCTTAATAAAGGTTCTGCTCAAAAAGGGATATGACGTAATAGGTCCAGCCGTTAGCAATGATTCGATTGTTTACAGAAAATTAGAAGGATCTGACGACCTGCCCATTGGATGTCGTGACATCCAGGATCGAGGAACGTATCGGCTTGGGAAGAGAAAAGACAATGCTTATTTTGGATATGTGGTAGGACCCGATTCCTGGAAAAAATTTCTCCATAAACCTATTCTAACCATGTGGAAGGCGAAAAAAAACGGGCAGGAAATAGAGTTGGTCGAAAATGGTAGCGATTCAACCGATTATGCGTTTCTGGGGGTCCGGGCTTGCGAATTGCATGCTATAACAATTCAGGACAAGGTCTTTATGAGCCAGGAATTTCAGGATAACCATTATATGACCGTTAGAAAAAAAGCGTTTATCGTCGCTGTCAATTGTACACAAGCGGGCGGAAATTGTTTTTGTACCTCAATGAATACCGGACCAAAAGTTGACAAAGGTTACGACATTTCCCTGACAGAAGTGATTAATAGTAAGAACCACTACTTTTTAGTTGAAACTGGTACTGAAAGAGGTTGGGAAATCATGAACGATGTGCCTCGCGAACCGGCCACTGATACTGAAATCAAGGCTGCTTCCATTGCTTTGAAGGAAACGGAAAAGCAAATAACGAAAAGAATGGATACCGAAAATACAAAAGAATTACTCTATAAGAATGTTGAGCATCCTCGCTGGAAGGAGGTAGCGAATCAATGTCTTTGCTGTGCAAATTGTACCATGGTTTGTCCGACCTGCTTTTGTACAACCATTGAGGACTCAACAGACCTCCTGGGTGAAGAAGCAGTTCGAGTCAGGAAATGGGATTCTTGCTTCCACAAGGAGTTCAGTTATATCTATGGAGGTCATGTGCGCGCTTCAACAAGGTCTCGATATCGGCAATGGATGACCCATAAATTAGCAGGTTGGATCGATCAGTTTGGCACTTCAGGATGTGTCGGCTGCGGAAGGTGCATAACATGGTGTCCGGTCGGAATTGATATCACCGAAGAGGTAAGTTTAATGAGAAAATCAATAAGATCATAAAAAGTTCAGGAGAGGGAAATGGAATCTCTAAGCAAAGTATTTCGCGAACATTCTCTATTTTGCGATTTGGAAACCAAGTATGTAGACCTGCTTGTTGAATGTGCCTCTCTGGTTAAATTTGAAGAAGATCAATTAATATTCAAGGAGGGCGACCCGGCAGACACATTTTACATAGTTCGATACGGGAAGGTCGCCATCGAGATGTATGTACCTCACATCGGAGCCAAAACCATTGAAACATTAGGAGAAGACGGCGTATTGGGATGGGCCTGGCTGTTCCCTCCCTACAAGTGGCATTTTGACGCCCGTGCTTTACAACTAACACGAGCCATTGCTGTAAATGGCAAATGTTTTTTAAATAAGATTGAGAATGACCACAATTTGGGTTTCATTTTTATGAAAAAGTTTAATGAAATCATGCAGACCCGGCTCCAAGCCACAAGGCATAGATTAATTGATATGTACGGCTCAAACAAATAGGAATAAAAAATGTCAGCTCAAATTGATCCCATGACCCCTAATATTTACAAAATCGAAAAATTCCACAGGGAGACACATGATACTTTTTCGTTAATCTTGCAGACCACAAATGGTCTGCAAACTGAAAAGTTTAAACCTGGTCAGTTTAATATGCTTTATGTTTTTGGGGTAGGGGAGGTACCAATATCCATTAGTGGAGATCCCTATAAGTCGGATACCATTTCTCACACAACCAGGGTTGTGGGCACTGTAACCAAGGCGATGAGAGCTCTGAAGGAGGGCGATCAGTTAGGTGTGAGGGGACCCTTTGGTACCCATTGGCCTGTCGAGGAAGCATATGGTGACGATGTAGTAGTAATTGCCGGTGGAATTGGCTTGGCACCGTTAAGACCGGCACTCTATCAAATCTTTGCCCAAAGAGAAAGATTTGGAAAACTAGTCGTACTGTATGGAACGCGAACACCTCAGGATTTCCTTTTTCGGTCAGAACTGGAAAAATGGCGCAAAAACCTTGATTTGGATGTGCAGGTAACAGTGGACCGAGCCACAGGAAACTGGCGGGGGAATGTAGGGGTCGTCACTCGATTAATTCCCAGGGCACCTTTTGATCCTTATCAATGTAAAGTATTCATTTGCGGACCTGAAATCATGATGAGATTTACAATTCGGGAACTTGAGAACCGTGGTGTGGAGTACGAGAACATTTACGTTTCCGTGGAAAGAAACATGAAATGTGGTGTTGGATATTGTGGCCATTGCCAATACAGAAACTATTTTATCTGTAAAGACGGTGCAGTATTTCGATACGATCATATTCAGGAAATATTTGACGAAAGAGAGTTGTAAAAATGAAGAAACAAAAAAAACCTAAATTAGCTGTTTGGAAATTTGCGTCTTGTGATGGATGTCAGCTAAGTTTGCTTGATTGCGAAGATGAGCTATTAGCACTTGCAGGGGTGGTTGATATAGCTTATTTCCTTGAGGCTTCCCGTGAAGTAGTTAAAGGTCCTTATGATATATCTCTGGTAGAGGGGTCCATAACAACGCCCCATGATGCCGAGCGAATTCATCATGTCCGAAGAGTTTCAAAATTTGTAATAACCATTGGCGCCTGTGCAACCGCCGGAGGTATTCAAGCTCTCAGAAATTTTAAAAACATAAATGAATTTATCAATCAGGTTTATGCTTCACCTCAGTTTATAAACACATTAAAAAAGTCCACACCAATTGATGAGCATATCTTTGTCGATTTTCAATTGCGGGGATGCCCAATTAATAAATTCCAGCTGCTGGAAGTATTAAATGCCTTTTTAAATAATCGAAAGCCAAATATTCATAACTATAGTGTGTGTGTTGAATGTAAACAAAGAGGTACTGTTTGTGTGATGGTCTCTAAAGGCATACCATGTTTGGGACCAGTGACGCAGATGGGCTGTGGTGCAATTTGTCCCGTTTATAATCGTGGATGTTATTCCTGTTTTGGACCTCAAGAGTCGCAGAATACAACATCGCTAAGTAAATGGCTTGAGGACAATGGGATGACCAAACCGGACTTAATAAGAGCTTTCAGAACGTATAATGCATATGCTGAATCATTTAGACGGGAGAGCGAGACACATGAAATCGCAACGAGACCGTAGGTCCAAAACAATTAAAGTTGATTACCTTGCCAGAGTTGAGGGAGAAGGATCTCTTTATGTTAAAATTAAGGATGATAAAGTAAATGATGTAAAGTTTAAAATTTTTGAATCCCCGCGATTTTTCGAAGCGTTTCTCCGGGGCAGAAAATATTCTGAAGCTCCGGACATCACGGCAAGAATTTGCGGGATTTGTCCAGTTGCATATTCCATGAGCGCAATCCACGCTATGGAAACCATTTTTGGTTTAAAAATTGAGGGACCGATTCGTGAACTCCGAAGATTGATTTACTGTGGCGAATGGATTCAAAGCCATGTGCTTCATGTTTATATGTTACATGCCCCGGACTTTCTCGGCTTTGAGAGTGTAGTTCACATGGCACCGCAGTATCCTGATGTTGTAAAAAAAGCATTGGAAATGAAGAAAATCGGCAATGAGTTAATGGAGCTCATTGGCGGAAGAGCTGTGCACCCCATCAATCTTCGGGTAGGCGGATTTTATAAAACTCCCTCCAAAGTAGAGTTATTTTCAATAGTGGAGAAACTCAAATGGGGACTTGAAGCGGCCATAGACACAATAAGGCTGGTGGCCTCCTTTAAATTCCCGGATTTTGAGAAGCAATATGAATATGTGGCGCTAAGACACCCCAACGAATACCCATTTAACGAAGGCCGGCTAGTCTCGAATAGGGACTTGGACATCGCTATTAGTGAATATGAAAACCACTTTGAAGAAATACAAGTCGAGCACTCAAATGCCCTCCATTCGGTGCACAAACAAAGAGGGGCTTACTTTGTTGGACCGTTGGCAAGATTTAACCTAAATTTTAAGCAACTAGCACCTTTGGCAAAAAAAATATCCAGAGAAGTTGGATTCGTACCCGTGTGCAACAATCCCTTTAAAGGCATAATTGCCCGCAGTGTGGAGACACTTTTTGCTTTTGAAGAGGCCATTCGAATAATAGAAAATTATTCTGAACCGGAACAGTCATGGATACCCTACACCGTAAAAGCAGGAGTCGGTTATGGTTGTACGGAAGCCCCAAGAGGAATATGCTGGCACACTTATCAGGTGGATAAAAACGGTATTATTCAAAAAGCACGAATTGTTCCCCCAACTTCCCAAAATCAAAAAACGATTGAAGATGATCTGTACCAGTATGTTAATAAATACAAAGATCTTTCTCAGGAAGATTTGACTTGGCAGTGCGAGCAGGCCATTCGTAATTATGATCCATGTATTTCCTGTGCCACTCATTTTTTAAGACTGGAAATAGATAGGGATTAGAAGAATGTGTGTTTTGAATATGAGAATTTTATATGCACTGGATAAAAAATCTATATTTCAATTATATTGTAAGGGGGAGGAAAAAATTTGAAAAAACGAAAATGAGGAATTCACAATGAACTTTGGTGTACCCAAAGAAATTGATCCCTATGAATTTCGGGTAGGATTGGTTCCTCCTGCTGTCGATGCTCTGGTGAGGGCCGGGCATAATGTTTATATAGAAACCTCTGCCGGTCTTCATGCAGGATTTCATGATGGTGATTTTGAAAAGGTGGGAGGAAAAATCGTCTATAGTGCTTCCGAGGCATACAGACGGGCTGATTTGGTGATCAAAATTTCTCCCCCGCGTGAAACCGAATATATGAATATACGTCCGGAGACTGCTATAATTGCTTATCTAATGCTTCCCGTTGCGCCAGGTGAACTACTGAATACATTTGAAGAAAACGAAATAACTGCTATTGGTGCGGAGACCATTCAAGAAGAAGATGGCAGTTTACCAATCGTGATACCGGCAAGCGCAATTGCCGGAGGGCTTGCTCCGATCATTGCCGGACAATTAATGCAAAATGTAGCTGGAGGGAAAGGTATTTTGTTGAATGGATTACCCGGTACTCCTCCCGCTGATATCGTCATCCTGGGGGCTGGTTCTCTAGGAACCTATGCAGCAAGGGCTTTCAGTAATCTAGGAGCACAGGTTACCATTCTGGATAATAAGATTACTGCACTTCAAAAAATTGATGAAATGTTTGGTGGTAAAATCGGTACCATGATTTCAAACCCCTACAATGTAATGAAGGCAATTTGTTTCGCGGATGTTGTTGTCTGTGCGGCGGCAATTACCAGTCAGCGGGCTCCGCAATTAATTAGTAAATCTACAGTTCAAATGATGAATCCCAGGTCCATAATAATGGACTTTTCTATTGATAAGGGGGGATGCGCAGAAACGAGCCATCCAACCACAATACTCGATCCAACCTTTGTAAAAGAAGGTATCATACATTATTGTGTGCCCAATACACCAACTTTGGTGGCCAGAACTGCCAGTTATGGAAGATCCAATGCACTGCTCCCTTTTTTGCTTGAGATCGGCCGTTTCGGTTTGGATGATGCGATTCATTCAAATTCTGCCTTAAAGGCTGGAGTGAACATGTATAAAGGGAAACTATCTCACAGCGGAGTTGCGGCTGCATTATCGAAGAAAGTGGAGGTTAGTTTATGAGATGGCATGAGGTTTATCAGCAGAAAAAAACAGATGCCACAACCGCTATTTCCCAAATTCAATCCGGGCAAAGTGTCTATATTGGTGGTGGTGCGGGTGTGCCTCAAACACTTATCAATAGTCTAATGCATCGCTCTCAAGAATTGAGCGATGTAAATCTTATTCATGTCCTTCATTTTGGTGAGGCGCCCTATTCCGATCCGAAATATCAAAACAGTTTCAGGCACAACGCTCTCTTTATCGGTCAAAATTTGCGAGGTGCCGTACAGGAAGGTAGAGCCGATTTTACACCAATTTTTCTCTCGGAAATTCCAAAATTATTTCGGGAAGGATTTATCAATCTGGATTACGCACTAGTGCATTTATCTCCGCCGGATGAACATGGTTTCTGTTCATTTGGGGTGGAAGTAGGTTCAACAAAACCGGCGGCCGAGACTGCGAAAATGGTTATTGCAGAGATTAATCCCCAAATGCCCAGAGTTCTTGGTGATAGTTTTATTCACGTCCGAGACCTGGACTTAATTATTGAAGCGGACTATCCGATTCCGGAGGCGCCACAGGGCGGTGCATCTCCTGTCCATGAAAAAATCGGTAAAATTATTGCCGAGATCATTCCAAATGGCGCAACGCTTCAAATGGGAATAGGCAGCATTCCCGATGCTGTGCTAAAAAATTTGCACAATCATCAGGATTTAGGTGTTCACACGGAATTGTTTTCCGATGGAGTCGTGGACTTAGTCGAAGAAGGGGTGATTACCGGGGCAAAAAAAACGCTTCATCCTGGAAAAGTAGTTGCCGGGTTTTTATTTGGCTCAAAAAAACTGTACACGTTTCTAAATGACAATCCAATTATTGAATTACATCCCACAGATTATGTCAATGATCCATTTATTATTGCGCAGAATAATAGCATGATTAGCATCAATAGTGCGATTCAAGTAGACCTTACCGGACAAATAAATGCTTGTTCGATAGGCACCCGATTTTATAGCGGCGTCGGGGGTCAATTGGATTTCACACGTGGTGCGGCCCGGTCAAAAGGTGGAAAACCGATTATTGCACTCCCCTCGACCGCCAAAGGGGGAAAGTTTTCACGGATTGTCCCCATACTAAATTCCGGTGCAGGTGTAACGACGACCAGGTATGACGTTCACAATGTGGTTACTGAGCATGGAATTGCAGAATTGTACGGAAAAACAATCCGGCAGAGAGTGGAATCACTAATAAATATTTCAGCTCCTCAATTTCGAGATGAGCTTACCAAAAAAGCAAAAGAATTGCATTATCTAACTTAGAGCACAAACATGACCAATATAACTTTAAATCTATTGTAGAACGTAACTATGGACTATTTTGAAGCTACCAATAAAGAAACACCTTCTGTCCTCATAATTGGGATTGGAAATGAATATCGAAGTGATGATGGAGTTGGAATATATATTGTTAGGGAAATAGCAAAATTTAATCTTCCTGGTGTCTCAAGTATGGAAATGTCCGGTGAAGGGAGTTCACTGATGGAGGCCTGGAAGGACTATGAAAATGTGATTGTTCTTGACGCGGTGTGCTCCGGTACGGAAGCTGGAAAAGTATTTAAATTTTATGCCCATGAAGAAAGAATACCGCAGCGATTTTTTAATTATTCCACTCATGATTTCAGTATCGCCGAGGCGGTTGAGCTTTCCCGAATCTTGGGTGAACTTCCTAATCATGTGCTTATTTATGGATTAGAGGGGCAAATTTTTTCCGAGGGCATTAATTTGTCGGCCGCTGTACAACAATCGGCTGATGAGGTCATAAAAGAGGTAGTGGTATCAGTAAGTGAAACTAGTATGCCTAAAAAATTGCAGATAATGATTTAGTTAATCATCACATAGAAATTTATAGGATAGTATAACTTATTCTAGACCTGAAGTTTTTTGGGAATTAGAAATTTGGATTTTATGAGCGAAGAGCGTGCGTTGCAGTTTGGTGGGATCAAAAAATTGTTCAAAATTATTTAGAGGATTTCGATTTAATAATTAAACAGGAAGGAGTGCCACATGGCAACTACTAAGAAGAGGGAAAGACCAAAACCTTTTTTGATGCCGGAATATTGCAAAGGTTGTGGCCGATGTATTGAGGCATGTCCTCAGAATTGTATCGAATTTAGTAACGAAATCAATGCTGAGAGCGGATTACTTCCTGTTATTATCAACATGGAAAAATGTAATGGATGCGGCTTGTGTATTATTGCCTGTCCGGAACCCTACGGACTTCACCCGGAAAATATTCACTATGACTGGGAACTTGTCGATCCGCAAATGATGTTTGGAGAAAAAGAAACTTCCGCCCCAGAATCTGTTGAGATACCCGATGAACGAGTTCCAATTCCTGCGGTAGAGCCCCTTTTACTAAAAGGAACATACGGTGCCTCCGTAGGGGCACTACTGGCAGGATGCCGGCACTTTTTTGGCTATCCCATTACGCCTTCGACCGAAGGTGCGGAATTGATGGCAAAAATATTGCCCCATATTGATGGTGTGTTTCTGCAGGCTGTTAGCGAAGTGGCTACTGTAAATCATATGTATGGTTGTGGTGGAGCTGGCCTACGGTGTATGACATTTACATCTTCTCCCGGGTTTAGTTTGATGCTGGAAGGGATTTCATACATGATCGGCGCGGAAATTCCGGGAGTCTTTGTCAATATCATGCGGGGCGGTCCGGGATTGGGAAACATTGGGCCAGAGCAAGCAGATATTAAACTTGGCTGCCGGGGATTGGGACATGGAAATACACACGCCATAGCTATGGCTCCAGCCGATCCTCAGGAAATGCTGGATTTGACCATGCTGGCCTTTGAGCTGTCCTTCAAATACAGAAATCCAGTGATAATTTTGGGGGATGGTTACCTCGGGCAGGTTACCGGAAAAGTAAAATTACCAAAATATATGATAAAACCGGGAATACCCAGTTGGGCAGTGTACGGGGATGAAATGCACCGCGGAAATCTGGTCTGCTCGATACAACTCAATGAACCGGATTTGGAACTGCATAATATTCACTTGAACGAAAAATATCAGAAGATGAGAAAAAATGAACAAAAGGCGGACCTTTTCTTCTGCGATGATGCAGAAATAATTATTGTTGCTTCGAACACACCTGCCCGCATGGTGAAGGGAGCGATTCAAACACTAAGAGAAAGAGGGGTAAAAGCCGGATTGTTTCGACCAATCACTCTCTGGCCTTTCCCGATTGATTCACTGAAACCGGTATTGAAGAATGCTAAAAGGCTCATGGTTGTTGAAGCAAGCAATGGGCAGCTGGAAGATGAATTAAGATTGGCGTTAAGTCTGGAAGAGATTCACGACTATCCCCCAATTGAACATGTACGGCATTTTGGAGGCATTCTTCCCCAAACCTACGAAATTGTTGAAAAAGTTCTGGAGGGAAAGGAGGTGCTGGTATGAGTACTGTATTTTATGAGAGATTTGAAAGGCATGCTCACGCGGAAGGTTTAAAAGCACACAGCACTCATTACTGTCCTGGTTGTGGACATGGATTGGCACATAAATTTTTGGCGGAATCTATTGATGAATTGGGGATTCAGGATAGAACGGTGGCAATTTCTCCAGTCGGGTGCAGCGTTTTTCTCTATTATTACTTTGATGTTGGAAATTCTCAGGCTGCCCATGGACGTGCTCCCGCTGTGGCAATTGGGCATAAAATGGCAAATCCGGATTCTGTTGTTATCAGTTATCAGGGAGATGGAGATCTGGCTTCAATAGGCCTTGCAGAAATCGTTAGTACTGCTCAATTGGGAGTTCCAATCACTGTTATCTTTATAAATAATGGCAATTATGCCATGACCGGTGGACAGATGGCGCCAACAACTCTTCTGGGTCAGAAAACAACTACATCACCGGAAGGACGTAACCGCTTAATGGGAGAGCCATTAAAAGTTGCCGAATTGATTGCTCAACTTGATGGTCCGATTTATGTGGAACGGGTTGCACTGTATGATAACAAACAACGGGTCCGAGCAAAAAAAGCCATTAAAAAAGCGCTAAAATTACAGGCGGAAAATCGTGGTTTTGCTTTTGTGGAAGTGCTTTCGGAATGTCCGGTTCAAGTTCATTTGGATACGCACGATGCTGAACTATGGGTGAAGGAGAATATGACTCCGATCTTTCCCCTGGGTGTAAAGAAAGATATTGAAACTGAACCATGGTTTAAAATGAATGCCCCATCCCTTGATCCGAAATTATTAGTGGACGAAATCGGTGGGTCGGATGAAAAATCTCCTCGATTTGGAAAAGGATTTCCAAAACACATTGCCCCCAAAGATATTGCCCTGAAATTTGCCGGTGCCGGCGGCGATGGTGCTCAAACCGCTGCGCTGTTAATGACGCGTGCCGCTATTAATGAAGGGTTTGATTCAACACACATCCCAAGTTACGGCCCAGAATCCCGCGGAGGTACTTCCTATGCGGATGTTCATATAGCAGAAGAGGAGGTACTGTCCCCGGCATCCCCCGAGCCGCATATTCTTATTGCTTTCAATGCACCCAGTTTAAAGAAATTCGGACCGGCGGTTCAGCCTGGTGGAATTGTTATTTATGATAGTTCGGTTATTACGGAAATCCCGGAGCTTGCCGAAGGTGTAAATGAGGTTGGTATACCTTTTACTCAAATTGCGGTGGATCTTGGCAAAAAAGTAGTAAAGAATATTGTGGCTTTAGGAGTATTACAGGCATCGACCAAAATATTTCCCAAAGAAACATTCATAACTGCTATTCAACAAGCGCTGAAAGCAAAATGTGCGCTTATTCCGCTTAATGAAGAGGCATTCAACTGGGGTATTAAGGCTGTTGAAGAGGGATATTAAGATCTTAAATATGGAATTTTATTTTTAGGGAATATTTAAGAATACTAATAACTGATTTGTATTTTGTTTGATCACTCTAGTTCGGGATTATTACTCACTATTTGAGGAAAGCAGATGATACACAGAATTCTTGTTCCATTGGATCCCTCACCATATTCTGATGTTGCATTAGACTATGCATGCAAATTCGCCCAAGAACACAATGCTGAATTGACGGGTATTGTGGTTCTCGACCTACCCGGTATAAGCAAGTCCATTGGTCCGGTACCTCACGGCGGTTTGTATTACGCAGAAAAATTGGAAAAGTACAGAGAACATGAAGCAAATAAGCAAATCAAGAAAACTCTTTCAAAATTCAGAACGAAATGCGAGAAAGAAAAGGTCGTTTTTCTGGAAAGCGAACGATTAGGCAGTCCCGAAAAGATAATTTCTGATGACTCAATGTTCTACGATCTGGTTCTCATGGGTTTGAAGAATTATTTTCATTTTGAGACCAAAGGGGGAGATCAAACTTCCGTTGACGATCTTCTGGACTACTCAATTACCCCAATACTTGCGGTACCCTCTGTTTATATTGAAATCAAAAATGTTTTAGTTGCGTTTGATGGGAGTCTGGCTGCTGCAAGAGCACTGCAGGGATTTGCTCATCTTGCTGCCAGATACAATTATCAGATTACCGTGCTGATTTCACATCCCGATAAGGAAGTGGGTAACTACTACCTGGATCAGGCTGAACTTTATCTTAAGACATATTCGGTATCTTGCGCTGAGAAACGCTGGACCCTCGAACCAATTCTCCATGTCCTTAAAACCACCTATTTCGAACAGTCCGATATGATTGTGGCAGGAGTTCATTCCAAAAGAGGATTGGCAAAATATTTTGTAGGCAGTGTTGCCAAATATCTCATAGAAGAAGCTAAAAAACCGTTGTTTTTATCGCCTTGATTGAGGTTAGAATAGTTCCTCAAATTAATGAGGTGAATTAAATGATAGCATTTGGTCCCATTCCTTCAAGAAGACTTGGTAAAAGTATGGGTATAAATAATATTCCCCACAAATATTGTTCTTACTCTTGTGTCTATTGCCAAGTTGGAAAAACTGACCATTTGTACCTACAAAGAGAAAATTTTTATAATCCTGAAGAGATATTTCAAGACGTGAGGGAAAAGGTTGAGAGAACTTTGGAGAAGAATTAAAAATTGATTATCTTTCTTTTGTTCCTGAAGGTGAGCCGACACAGGATATGAATCTTGGTCGGGAAATTGAGTTATTAAAAATGCTGGGAATCAAAAGTGCCGTGTTTACCAATGCTTCGTTGATATGGATGGATGAGGTTCAAAAAGATTTGATGAAGGCAGATTGGATTTCTTTAGAGGTGGACACGGTGGATGAGCAAATATGGCGCAAAATAAACCGTCCCAACAAATCCCTCAATTTTGAATCGATTATAAACGGAATAACTCAATTTGCCTCTTGTTTTCAGGGTGAACTCGTCACAGAAACCATGTTAATAGCTGGTATAAATGATGGTGAGGTACACCTTGAAAACGTGTCCCAGTTTCTTGGTAATATAAATCCTTCCAAAGTGTATTTAATAGTTCCTCTCCGCCCACCGGCGGAGAAATGGGTAGAATCCCCGGATAATAAAACTGTTGAAGATGCCCATAAAATTCTCTCACTAAATCATTCGGAAGTGTTGGGCTTAACAGGTCCTGAAGAGCTTGATTATACTTATACGGGGAACGCTGAGGAGGGATTATTGAGCATTTTGGCCGTACAGCCCATGAGACAAGATGCGGTTGAAGCTTTTTTAGATCATGCCAATACTCACTGGTCATTGGTATATAAGCTGATCTCTGACGGAAAAATTTATGAAGTGATATTATGGGGGTGAAAAGTATTATCGGAAAAGGTGATTAATTATCTACTTTGGGCAATATTCGTTCTTGAGCTGTAAATCGTTAAGAATCAGAAAATTGAGTGGTACCTCAGTACCAAAATAAAAAAGATTTTATCACAACCTGATAGAACAAAATTAATAATCCTTGCAAAACAAACAATTGCATCGCAACAAAGTTGATTTTATTTTAAATAAAATCTATCTATTCTTCTGGAATCTTAAGTCTTAGCTAAAGATTTTCGAAAGCTTGTCATGATAAACCATAACTCTCAAATCTATTATGTCTCTTAATACTCACTTCATTCTTAACGATCAGAGTGTTATTTATTCAGATCATCCCGGGATACTAGTGCTCGATTACTTGCGCCAGAAGAAAAAACTGGTGGGCACAAAGGAGGGGTGCAAGGAAGGCGATTGCGGTGCTTGCACCGTATTAATCGGTGAACTCGAAAATGGCAGAGTCAATTATAAACCGGTTACATCCTGCTTGGTGCCGCTGGGAGAAATGCATGGAAAACATCTGGTTACCATTGAGGGAATAAATACCGAGAAGCTTTCTCCGGTCCAGCAGGCGATTGTTGATGCGGGTGCTACTCAATGTGGTTTTTGCACACCGGGTATTGTAGTTTCCCTGACTCACCACTTAATGGAAGAAAAAGAGAAAATTAGCACGGAAGGAGTAAAAACGGCTCTGAGCGGTCATTTGTGCCGTTGTACCGGATACCGATCTCTGAAGCAGAGCGCCGATTTTTTGAGAAATAAATTTGGGAGGAGAACAGGTATTTCTGCTCTGATTGAAGATGGTGTTTTGCCAGAATATTTTATTGATATTCCTTCGCGCCTGAAAAAAATCCCTGAGATAAATTCTGGAATAAATGGAAAAATCCACGAGTTATTCATTGCCGGAGGAACAGATATTTATTTACAAAAAGGTGACAAAATTGCTGATGCCAGTGTCAGAACGCAAAATATTTTCCCGCAGTTGAAGGGAATAAGAAAACAGAACAGCTCACTCAAAATTGGCGCGCTGACCACTTTTGAGGAATTTGCCTGTCACGCTGAGATCCGAAAAATCATTTCGAAAATTGAAGAATACATGTTTCTGGTTGCTTCATTGCAGATCAGAAACCGTGCAACCTTGGGTGGCAATATTATAAATGCCTCTCCAATAGGAGATATGACAATTCTGCTCCTTGCCCTTGATTCAAATTTGGTTTTTCAGAATGGAAAATCAACTCGTACGATACCCTTGAGAAAATTTTATCGGGGATATAAAATTCTGGATAAAAAAGAAAATGAAATCCTTACACATATTGAGTTTAAAATTCCGGAAACCAGGACACATATTAATTTTGAAAAGGTGTCCAAAAGAAAATGTCTGGATATTGCGTCTGTAAATAGCGCAATCAAAATAAAAGTCCGACAAGGGATAATCCAGAACGTTGTTTTAGCAATGGGCGGCGTAGCCCCGGTACCTTTATATATGAGAAATACCTCTAATTACTTAATAAATAAAGAGCTTTCTCTTGCAGAGGTTGCTGAGGTGATCAAAGTAGCACAAAATGAGATTACTCCAATCAGTGATATCAGAGGTAGTGCTGAATACAAACGTTTGTTGGTCCGTCAGTTGATGATAGCCCATTTTTGTAAATTATTTCCCGAGAAATTTACCTTAAAAGGTTTTTTCTCAAAAATGGAACAATAAATTGAAGCTATGTTGTTAATCAAAGTATCGTTTTGACAGATATAGGGTAAATTTTATGAAGCATATTGATTCGGCTGCACATACCCGGGGTGAATCACAGTATATTGATGATATTCCGCAACCGGCGGACATGTTATATGCTGCAGTATTTCCATCACCAATTGCCCATGGAAAAATCCTGAAACTGGATATAGGTCAGGCTGAATCGATCGAGGGTGTGTTTGCAATCCTCACAGCAAAAGACATCCCAGGAGAAAATCAAATTGGACCGATCATCAAAGATGAATCTTTACTCGTAGATAAAAAGGTAGTGTTTGTTGGACAACCCATCGCCGTTGTTCTAGCCACAAATCCGCACATTGCACGGAAGGCGGTGTGCAAAATTAAGATTGAAATTGAAAAACTTCCTGTTATTGTGGATCCCAGAGAGGCATTTGCCAAAGGGGAAATAATTGGCACTCCGCGAACATTCGAGTTGGGTGATGTGGATTCGACGTGGGCAAAATGTGATCTGATTGTCGAAGGCTCATGTGATATCGGAGGTCAGGAACATGTTTACTTAGAGACTCAAAGAGCCCGAGCTATTCCCCTTGAGGGGAATATGATGCGTGTTTACGCTTCGACACAAAGTCCGTCCGCGGTGCAGAGACATGCGGCTATAATATTGGGTGTAAGCAGTAATAACATTGAAGTCGATGTAAAACGAATCGGCGGTGGTTTTGGAGGGAAGGAAGATCAGGCTACCGTGTGGTCTTGTCTGACCGCATTGGCAGCATGGCAGACACGAAAACCCGTTGAGTTAGTGCTTAATCGTGCGGAAGATGTCAAAATGACCGGTAAACGACATCCTTATAAATCCGATTTTAAAATTGGCGCATCCAGGAAAGGGAAAATTCTTGCTTATCAGGTTCAGCACTACCAAAATTCCGGAGCCGCTGCTGATTTATCGACTGCCATTCTGGAAAGAACCCTCTTTCATAGTACCAATAGTTACTACATCCCCAATGTCCGGATTTTTGCAGCTTGCTGCCGGACAAATCTTCCTCCCAATACCGCTTTTCGGGGATTTGGTGGTCCGCAGGGTATGTTTGTTATCGAAAGCGCGATAACAAAAGCAGCCGAAGCACTGGGAATTCCGCGGGAAGAAATACAGGCCAGAAACCTTCTTAAGGAAAATGACATGTTTCCTTATGGTCAACGTGCAAAGAATTGTCATACAAAATTGACCTGGGAAAAAGCGACGAAGCTCTATCATGTGAGAAAAATCAAAGAGAATATTGAAAAATTCAATGGTAGAAACTTTGAGGTAAAAAAAGGATTTGCCTTGATGCCAATTTGTTTTGGTATCTCTTTTACCGCTACACAATTAAATCAAGCCAGTGCTTTGGTTCATGTTTACACAGATGGCAGCGTGAGTGTAACCACCGGAGGCATTGAAATGGGCCAGGGATTAAGCACAAATATTGCAGCCATTGCGTCGAAGGCATTGGGAATTAATGCGGAGCTCATCAAAATAGAAACAACGAATACCACACGGATCGCAAATGTATCTCCCTCCGCTGCAAGTGCCACCACCCATTTGAATGGTCATGCCACAATTGTTGCTGTCAAACAAATACTGGGTCGTCTAAAAGAGTTTTCAGCAAAACAATTGAAATTAAAGGATCCGCAGAAAATCAGAGTTGAAAACGAGAAAGTCCGTTATGACAAGAAGGAAACCGGATGGTCATGGAAGGACCTTGTCCAGCGGGCATATATGGGTAGAATAGATTTGTCTGCTCACGGATTTTATGCAACTCCTAAAATATATTTCAACCGCACCAAAGAGAAGGGTAATCCATTCGCATATCATGCTTACGGCACTGCTATCGTTGAAGTAACCGTTGACTGTCTTCGAGGCACTTATGATATTGATTCGGTTAAGATTGTACACAATTTGGGGCGCCGGCTTAACTACTTAATTGATTTGGGTCAGGTAGAGGGTGGATTAGCGCAAGGTCTGGGTTGGATGACAGTAGAAGACCTGCAGTATAACGAACAAGGCGTATATACCTCAAATTCGTTAGCGACATATAAAGTACCGGATGTTTATTTTATGCCGGATAATGTAAAGGTTCATTTTATTGAAAAGGATGAAAAAACTGGTCCGTTTGGCAGCAAAGCGGTTGGAGAACCACCGCTAATGTATGGTATCGGGGTTTACTTTGCTTTGCGTTATGCCATGCGTGCATTCAGGCCGCAGATGGAATTTGATTTTAAATCTCCATTGACACCGGAACGACTATTGTTACAGCTTTATTCCGGGTTACAATCTGATAAAAAACACGAAAAGAGAGTTGAGGGCATTACCCATTCGATAATGGAATAAAATCCTTTCTGCTCTAAGCAGAGTTAAAAACCGAATGAGACTTTTGGAATATTCCTTTGATCAGGAATCCAGTGAATTTATTCGAATTACTAATTGAAATACATTAGAAAATTACCATGAAAGAAATAATCGAAAGGCTTCTGCATATTATAGAAAAGGAAGATCCTTGCGTAGTATCTACAGTTGTAGATACCAAAGGTTCAACGCCCCAGAAAGCAGGTGCTAAGTTACTCATTCAGAAGGATGGGACTGCATTGGGTACACTCGGCGGCGGCTGTGTAGAGGGAGACATTTGGTATTTGGGTGCTCAGTTGCTGCAACAAAAGGGAACTCCGTTATATCAAAAATATGAATTGAATGAAGATTTTTCGGAACGTGGGGGGCTTGTATGTGGTGGCACAATGCGTATATTAATCGATCCCATTTTTCATTCCGGCCAAATTGCTCAATTTGCCCAAAAAATAAGGGATGCAATTCTGGGCGGAATGCCTGTTGCTCTGGCAACTGTTGTAAATGATGATTCAGGAAAGCTACCGGCCGGCAAAAAGATGTTAATTCACGAGGACGGTACCGCCGAAGGTGAATTTGATGACATCGAATTAACGAATCAAATTATCAAAATAGGAAAAAGACTAACGGCAACTGGCGATCTGCAATTATTAAAAACAAATAATGGACAGGAAATATTTATCGAAGGTTATACTACTCCACCAACTCTCGTGTTAATGGGTGGAGGTCATGTAAATAAAGCGGTGTCCAATCTTGCTAGTACGTTGGGTTTTCGAATTTTTGTTGTCGATGACAGGGAAGAATATTCCAACACCAATCGTTTCCCCGAAGCTGAACAAGTCTTTGTTTCAGATTTTGAAAATCCGTTGAAGGATGTTCTGATAAATTCAAATACATTCATCGTGGTAGCCACGCGCGGACATCGTTTTGATGATTTGGCGTTAGCGGCGGCACTGAAGACAAACGCCCGCTACATTGGGCTGATGGGCAGCAAACGTAAAACAATACTGATTTATCAAAATCTTTTAAAGGATAGTCTTTCTGAAAATAAGATAAAACAAATTCATGCACCAATTGGATTGGATATAGGCGCAATAACACCGGAGGAATTAGCGGTGAGTATCGTGTCGGAAATTATCATGGCTCGCCGGGGAGGGACTGGCAAATCTTTAAAATTAGATAATGAAATTTTTCAAAAGCTGATTGCCAAATAAGTTGAGAATATTTCCACTCGTTACATTATGAATGCGAAATAGCCATTTTTCATATTCCCGATTTAGATGAAGCAAAAGGTGTTTCTAATTATTTATGAGACCTATGAATCTTCTTATCTATAATACCACTATTTTCTCAAACGATCACCAAAATTCAATCTTAAAAAATCACGCCATAGCAATAAAAGACACCCGAATTGTTGAAGTTGGATCAGAACCGATCTTAAAAGAGAAATATTCTCATTTCACACATCTGGATGGACAGGGACGATTGTTAATGCCTGGTTTTGTAAACACTCACATGCATTTCTACAGTACTTTTGCAAGAGGAATTTCCCTTATCAAACAACCCCGGAATTTTTCTGAAATCCTTTCATTCCTGTGGTGGAAATTGGATTCCTCGCTGGACGAAGAAGCGGTTTATTTTAGCGCATTAATTCCGGGGATTACCGCTGTCAAGAAAGGTGTTACAGCATTTATTGATCATCATGCCAGTCCCAATTTTGTAGATGGCAGTCTGGATCAAATTGAAGCGGCATTATCCGAGGTCGGTTTACGTGCTTCCCTTTGTTATGAAGTTTCCGACCGCAACGGCAAACAAATTGCTCAAAGGGGAATAGCAGAAAACGAACGATTTATTAAAAAGTGTCGCGAGGTAAAAGAAAAAAATTCCGATCATTTGTTTGACGGAATGGTGGGTCTCCATGCATCGTTCACGTTGCGGGATAATACATTGGAGCAAGCGGCAGATTTAAGTCGTTCCCTATCCCGTAGTTGTCATATACACGTCCTTGAGGATCCGGTTGACGCAAAAAAAACGCAGGAGCAATTTAAGACAGGAGTCGTCGATCGGCTAAACCGGTTTGGCATTTTGGACAAAAATTCCATCGCTGCCCATTGTATTCATTTAAGTGGACACGAAAAATCTTTGCTAGCTGAAAGCGGCGGAATTGTTGCGCATAATCCCCAATCCAATATGAATAATGCGGTAGGACGTTCCGACATTTTTGGTTTAATGGAGTCGGGATTATTAGTTGGCCTTGGTACCGATGGAATGTCTGCCGATTTGCGGCCGGATATCCGGACCGCGATGTGGCTTCATAAACATGATTTAAAAGATTCGAATGTGGCGTGGAATGAAGTTCAGCAGATGGTACTAAAAAATAATCCGGAGATATTTCGGAAAGTTACCGGACAGAAGATCGGTCGGATTAAAACTGGTTTCCTTGCCGATTTGATTCTCGTGGATTATTTTCCAGCGACTCCGCTCACACCGGAAAACTTCTGGGGGCATTTTCTTTTTGGGATTGCGGATGCAGAGATTGATACCACAATAATTAATGCAAGGATTGTGATGCAGAACAAACAACTGGCTGAAATCGACGAAAAAGAGATCGCTGCAAAAGCTCTTCCGGTTGCTGAAAAAGTATGGAAAAGGTTTTATTCATAGAACACAGAACCAGCATATACGTTTGCGGCTACTGTCACAAAGAGCGCTTAATGGAAATGTCTGCTTAGTTGTTAATTCGATAATAATCAATTCGCATTCAGACAATTGCCTCGCCTTCCGATAATTCCGAGAAACAGTAAAAAGATATTCATTTAGACACAGGTGTGTAGTATGTACTGTTCACGATGTGGGAAAAAAATTGAGTCTGGCGATAGATTTTGCTCGGGTTGCGGCACTGAGGTGTCTAAGAACGTTTCTCGCGCACCGAAAGCATCGAATTATCAGTATGGTTCTGACCGATCTGCGACACCCCGATTCGTGTTAAAGCCCCGATTTATTCCACTGGTTACGATTCTTTCGGTCCTGCCCTTACAATTATTTTTTGCACTCTGGGGTGGTGGCTTTTTTGGCGGATTTGGAATGTTCGCAGTTCAAGCCCTTGGATTAGATCTTCCTGAGTGGTTTACCTTTGTCTTTTTTGCAGTGGTATTCTTTTTTGGAATACCTATTCTGACCTATTTTGCTTCCACCCGTACGTGTGCTAAGACGGAGTTTCGCTTTTTTCCCGATAAGCTTGAATATTATGAGGGATTTTTTGCAGTTGAGGAGAAAACTATACTGTATAAAAACATTACAGAGGTAAACTTACGCCGTGGGATTTTTCAGCGAAAGTATGGGTTAGGAACCATTGTTTTATCAACACCGGCAACCGGATTTACAAGTGGAAGAAGTAGGAGTGGAATTCGTATCTACGATATTGAGAATCCGGAATTGAACTACCAGAAAATAAAAAATATGGTAGAAAACCATCAATAATTTATAGATCTCATTCAGCAATTCTTTCGCCTGATAATTTTTTCATTTCATTCGGTTCCTTCATCTTGTAAATGGTTGATTAAAATCCTATAATAGAGTTCGATATTTTTTTGAAGAGCATCAGATACATTTTGTGGTTGAAATATTATCCGTTGTATTCTCAATACTAGAAAAATTGATTCTGAAATGCTTTTATATTCAGAACCTCAGCAAGGTTCTTGATTAAATTGATTCGAAGATTTCATAATTAAAACAAAGATGGCAGAACTAAAAGGTGTCGATTTAGGCACACATTTGGAAAGTATTATCCAGGAATATGAATCTCAAGAAACCATTTATACTTATCCAAAACGTAAGTTTTTTTTGGGATATCCTGGTTTTAACTTCTCGGTTGATTTTCATGATCACCTGGCCGCGACCCCATTAGGACCTGCATCCGGTCCACACACACAAATGGCACAGAATATCGTTCTTTCTTTTTTGGGTGGAGGGCGGATCATGGAATTGAAAACCGTACAAATTCTGGATCAACTTGAAATTCCCCGCCCCTGCATAGACGCCAGGAATATAGGATTTAATGTGGAATGGTCGCAGGAATTATGTTTGCAGGATTCCTACCGTGAATATGTAAAGGGCTGGATTCTGATTAAATTGATTGAGGATATGGAGTTGTTAGAAATTCCCAAAGGAGATTCGTTCTATGACACGGTGTTTGACATTTCGGTCGGCTATGATTTAAAAGGTATCTCTTCTCCCCAAATGCACCAGTGGTTGGAAGACGTAAAAGATGCCGGCACCACAATTGAAGAAATGATGAGCTCGCTTCCAGCTCGCTTCTCGAATTTAAATAGCGTGAATATAGATCCCCACATTTCCAATTCGGCTACGCTTTCTACATTTCATGGTTGCCCGCGTGAAGAAATTGAAGCAATCGTTCAACATTTAATCAGTCAACATAACCTGCACGTAATAGTGAAAATGAATCCCACAATTTTAGGATATGAGTTTGTTGAAAACACGCTCCGTCATCAATTGGGTTATGAGCACATTGTGTTGGATAAAGCCGCTTTTGAAACGGATTTGCAGTTTGATGAAGGCGTAGCAATGATGAAACGGCTGGAGAATTTTGCAAAAAAGCACAATCGAAAAGTAGGTGCAAAGTTTACGAACACTTTGGTCGTGCGAAATAATCAGGATATTTTTAAGGATGAAGTAATGTACCTCTCCGGACCGCCTCTTCATGTCCTTTCAATGAATGCTATGTACCAGTTTCGAAGCGAGATGGGCAATCATTTTCATATCTCATTTTCTGCAGGTATTGCAAAACACAATTTTGCGGATGCTGTACGCTGCAATATGAAACCCATAACGGTGTGCACCGATTTATTAAAAACCGGTGGTTACACCCGAATGTTCGACTACCTGAAAAATCTGAAGACTGAAATGGAATTAATGAAATGCAGTAATCTGAGTGAGTTCATAATAAAAAGTTCCATGGATGATCATACCACTGATATTAATTATGCCGGAGTTTTAAATGCACGGCGAATCGTTCCGGAATTAGTTAAGAACAAACGATATCATTGTGAAGGTAACAAAAAGGAACCACCCAAGATCGATAGCCATCTGGGACTGTTTGATTGCATCACCTGTAACAAATGCATCCCAGTATGTCCCAATGCGGCAAATTTTACCATCCCTTCCGAGATAAAAGATTTCACAATTATAGATTATCAGATTAAGGATGGGAATTTGATACCGGTTGAAGGAAAGCAATTCATCTTAGAGAAAGAATATCAGATTGCTAACATCGCTGACTTCTGCAACGAGTGCGGAGACTGTGATACCTATTGCCCGGAATATGGCGGGCCTTACATAGAAAAACCGAGATTTTTTCTCTCTAAGGAAACTTATCAAACCTTCAAGAATTTCGATGGTTTTTATTTTAAGACTCCCAATATTATGGTTGGCCGTATTGATGGTGTTGAGTATTCATTAAATAAGAATTCGGAGAAATTTATCTGGAAATACTCCGACATAGAGATTATTTTAAATGAAGATGACGAACTTGTCGAACACAATTATTTTAACGGTTCAATAAACTCAGGTATTGTCGAAATGAAAGCTTATCATATCATGAAAACCTTATTTCAAGGATTTCACAAAAATAGAGATTTTTATCCAAATGCCATATTAAAGCCGTAGGGTGGTGACTTTTTAGCATGCAGTTTAAGTTAAATAATGTACAAAAAAGCTATGAAGGCAATCCGGAACTCACCCTCCTAAAATACTTGCGAGAGTATGAAGGGATTATTTCTCCAAAAGATGGATGCGCCCCTCAGGCTGCATGCGGATGCTGTGTTGTAGAGGTGGATGGAAGGGCAAGACTTGCCTGTGCACTTACTATGAATAAAGTTGCAGATACAAAAGTGACAACAATCGATGGAATCGGGGAATATAAACAAAAAGTTTTTGCGAATGCTTTCGTCGAAAAAGGCGGGGTACAATGTGGCTTCTGTATTCCGGGATTTGTGATGCAGGGAAAGGTGCTGCTGGATCACAATCCCGATCCCAGCAAAGAGGAAGTGGAGAAGGCACTTACTCCGAATCTCTGCCGCTGTACCGGCTACAAGAAAATTGTTGACTCCATTCTTTATGCAGCGGAGGCTTTCAGAGAAGGGAAAGAAATTCCAACACCAAAAACCGACGGGAGAATTGGCAAAAGGCAACCGAAATATAGGGCTGAAAAATTGGTTTTGGGTCAACACCTTTATGTGGCAGATATAAAAGTGGATGGAATGGTTTTTGGAGCGTTAAAATTCAGCGACCATCCGCGAGCCAAAGTGTTAAAAATAGATACCAGTAAGGCAGCAAAATTTTCCGACGTGCTCAAAATATTTACCGCAAAGGATATTTCTGGTCAGCGCCACACCGGGCTAATCGTTCCTGATTGGCCTCTGATGATTGAAATTGGTGAAGAAACCAGATACGTAGGAGATGTTTTAGCCGGTGTGGTAGCGGAAACCGAAGACATTGCCAGAGAGGTTGTGAAGCTGATCGAGGTGGAATATGAAGTATTAAAGCCCATAACAGATCCCCATCAATCTGGTAGTGCAGATAGTCCTAAAATCCATGCCAAGGGAAACTTGCTTTCAGAGACAATTATCAATCGAGGCGATGTAGAAAAAGCTCAAGAGACATCAAAATTTGTTGTAAAGGGGATTTACAAAACCCAAATGGTTGAGCACGGATTTATGGAACCGGAATGTTGTCTTGCATTGCCTCACAATGAAGGTATAAAGATTTATTCTCAAGGGCAGGGAATTTATGAAGATCAAAAACAAATATCCAAGCTTTTAAACCTGCCACTTGAAAAAGTGCAGGTGGAATTAGTGCCAAATGGTGGCGGATTTGGAGGAAAGGAAGATTTATCCGTACAGGGACACGCCGCACTGTTTTCTTATCTGCTAAATAAGCCAGTCAAAGTAACTCTAAACAGGGATGAATCCATAATGATGCATCCGAAGAGGCATCCAATAGAAATGGATTACACCATGGGATGCAACGAATACGGAAAACTAACCTTTTTGAGAGCTAACATCATCGGAGATACCGGAGCCTATGCCTCGGTTGGGATGAAAGTATTGGAGAGGGCTGCCGGACATGCAACAGGAGCATATCACATTCCCAATGTAGATATTACTAGCCGGGCTTTTTACACCAATAATCTACCCTGTGGTGCCATGCGTGGATTTGGGGTGAATCAGGTAACATTTGCGGTGGAAGGCTGTATTGATGAACTGTGTGAAAGGGGGGGATTTGATCGCTGGCAATTTCGCTATGAAAATGCTTTGAAAAATGGTGATAGTACCTCCACCGGACAGATATTAAGATGGGGGTGTGGAGTTCAGGAAACCTTGCTGGCTGTCAAGGATATTTTTAAAAAAGCAAAATATGCTGGTATCGCCTGTGGAATCAAAAACACCGGAATTGGCAATGGTATGCCGGATGACGGTAAGATAAAAATTGTCATCGAATCCCCTGAAAAAGTTGTGGTACACCATGGTTGGACCGATATGGGGCAGGGCTCCAATACGATGGCAGTACAATTTTTATGTGAAGAAACCGGTATTGATCCTGATATCGTTGAGGTTCGGCCAATACTCCAGCCGGAATGACCACCGCTTCCCGCGCAACCTCGATTATCGGAAATTCGATGAAACTGGCTGCATCCAGGCTAAAAGAGGATTTGAAATCGCAATCGTTGAAAGATTTGGTTGGAAAAGAGTATGAGGGATTCTGGGTCTGTGATTGGACAACAAAACCGGGTGCCAAGGTAGATGATATTGTTACCCATT